>Ga0302320_10006429_pt1 | contig 26074 bp, 17 predicted proteins | sample Bog_T0_3_FD_202130 | JGI IMG/M metagenome (GOLD analysis project Ga0302320, IMG submission 202130) | Peat permafrost microbial communities from Stordalen Mire near Abisko, Sweden - Bog_T0_3 | ecosystem: Environmental > Terrestrial > Soil > Wetlands > Peat | place: Sweden: Abisko, Stordalen Mire... | reverse complement strand
CGCGGGTCGCGGTCACCGAGCAGCCGCGCCCGAGCTGCAGGCTGATGATCCGTGACGGGCTTGCGCCTGGCTTCAGGAAGTCGCGCGCACCCCGGCAGAGGCTGCGGTGCGCGGTTCCGTGAAAGCCGTAGCGACGGATGTGGAACTGTGTGCGCCAGCGCGGCGGCACCGCATACTGCCAGGAGACCTCCGGCATCTCCCCGTAGTACGCGGTGTCAAAGACGCAGATCAGCGGCAGTGCCGTTCCGAGGACCGCGCGCACCGCGTCGATCACAGCGAGCGCGACCGGGTTGTGCAGCGGCGCGAGGTCGCTGATGCCGCGCAGCGCCGCGAGATCCGCCGCGTCCAGCTGCGTCGTCGCGCGAAAGCGCTCGCCGCCATGGACGACGCGATGCACGGTCGCCGCGAGTTGCGCAGTACAGTCGCGGCCCTGCAGCTTGCTGTCCGCCAGCCAGGCGAGGATGGAGCGGGCAGCGTCGGCGAGTGCAGGGACACGCGCATGCGTCGCCGCCATTCCTGGTACGTCGTGACAGACGTAATTGCCGGTGCCGTCCGCGGCATCGACGAAGGAGCCGCCGAGCAGGCGGCTCACGGCCCCGGTGCCGTCGATCGCACTGAGCTCGAATTTCAGCGAGGAACTGCCTGCATTGAAAACCAGCAGCTGCACAGGAGCCTTCAGCGCCCGCGCAGGATGCGGCGCAGGCCGTAGGCAGCGAGCAGGAAAGCGACACTGGCGATCCCGAACTCCAGTGGTGCCCGCTGGTCCGGGATGATGCCCATCGCCGCGACGATCAGCAGCATCAGTGCGATCGCGCAGCGCGTCAGCCACGGATATCCCCACATCCGCATGCGCAGCCGTTCCGGCGCTTCTACCTCGAGGCGCCGGCGCAGCCGCAGTTCGGAGAAGGCAATCAGCACATAGACGAAGATCGCGACCGTGCCATAGGAGTCCACCAGGAACGCAAACACCCTGTCGGGCGAGATATAGCTCATCACGACCGCGACATAGGCGAAGGCGGTGCCGGCGAGGAGAGCGGCGACCGGCACGCCGCGGCCGTCGATCCGGGCAAAGATCGCCGGCGCATCGCCCTTCACGGCGAGCGCCATCAGCATCCGGCTGGAGGCAAACAGCCCGGAGTTCAGCGCCGACAGAACGGCGGTCAGGATGATCAGGCTCATCGCGGTGCCAGCCCCGGGGATGTGCAGCGACTGCAGCACGCTGACGTAAGGTCGCGCCATCAGGTCCGCATCGTTCCACGGCACGATGCAGACGACGAGAAAGATCGAGCCGACATAGAACACCAGCACCCGCCAGATCACCGACTGCATCGACTCGGCCACGGCGCGCTCGGGCTCGGCCGACTCGGCAGCCGCGACGGCGACGATCTCGGTGCCGAAGTAGAAACCGGTCGCGGCCACGGCGCCGGTCAGCACCGGGACGATGCCGTTCGGCATGAAGCCGCCGTGCGCCGTCAGGTGCACGACGCCGCCCGCATTTCCGGGCCACAGCCCGCAGATGAACACGCCGCCGGCTACCAGGAATACCGTGATGGCGACTACCTTGATCGAGGCGAACCAGAACTCCGCCTCGCCGTAGGAGCGCACCGACAGCAGGTTCACGAGCGTGAACAGCGCGGTCAGCGCGAGCGTGAACTCCCAGGGCTCCACCCCGGGCCACCAGACGCGCAGGATCTTGGCGCCGGCGACCGCTTCCAGCGCGACGACGATGATCCAGAAATACCAGTACATCCAGCCGGTCAGGAAGCCGGCAAGCTCGCCGAGCGCGACGCGACTGTATTCATAGAACCCGCCGACGACCGGGTTCGCCACGGCCATCTCGCCCAGCATCCGCATGACCAGCACGACCAGCAGCCCGGTGATCGCGAACGAGATTACCGCAGCGGGGCCGGCGCTGGTCACCACGACGCCGCTGCCGACGAACAGGCCGGCGCCGATCACCCCGCCGAGCGCGATCATCTGCATGTGTCGCCGTTGCAGTGACCTGCGCAGGGCGGGGGCGGCGTCGGTCATACGTAATTCTTGTATTTCTCCAGGTGGCGCACCGGCTTCGACAGTGCATCGCGACGGAACGGGTCGCCGAGTTCCTTGGTCACCATCATCTCGATCACGGTTGTCTTTCCTTCAGCCTGCGCCGCCGTTGCCGCTGCAATGGCAGGTCCGATGTCCGCAACCCGCTCGACGGTCACGCCCTCGCAGCCGAAAGCGCGTGCGACGCCCGCCCAGCTCGGGTTGTCCAGATTCACACCCTGATAGCGCCGCTGGTAAAAGTCCACATGATTCTTCTTTTCGGCGCCCCACTGGCCATTGTTGAACACGATCGGCGTTACGCCGATCTTCTCGCGGGCGCAGGTCAGCAGCTCGTTGAAGCTGATCCCCCAGGCGCCGTCGCCGACATAGGCGAAGGCCGGGCGCTGCGGCATCGCGACCTTCGCGCCGCAGATCACCGGGAAGGCGTAGCCGCAGTTGCCGAAGCTCATCGCCGCGAACATCGAGCGTGGCTCCTCGAAGCGCAGATAGGAGTTCGACACGGAACAGATGTTGCCGATGTCGGTCGAGACCATCGCGCGCTTCGGCATCGCCCGCTCCAGTGCGCGCAGCATCTCGCGCGGGTGCATGTACTGCGAGTCGCGCGCCACCTCGACCGAGTACGGGTCGCGCTCCTGCGTCCAGCCGTCGAGCTCCGTGGCCCAGGCCTGCTTTTCCGCCTCGATCTTCGCGCTTCGCTCCGCCCGGTTCGCCGCGCAGGCCAAGCTGCGCGTCTTCAGGCGCTCCAGCAGCGCCGCGGCCGCGGCGCGTGCGTCGCCGTGGATGCCGACCGAGATCGGCTTGACGAGGCCGAGCATGCGCGGATCGACGTCGACCTGGATGATCTTCGCGGCCTTGGGCCAGTAGTCCATGCCGTACTGCGCCAGGGTGCCGAAGGGGCCCAGCCGGGTGCCGAGCGCCAGGACCACGTCGGCCTGCGCGATCAGCTGCATCGCGGCCTTGGAGCCCTGGTAACCGAGCGGGCCGACCCACAGCGGGTGCGACGCCGGGAAGGAATCGTTGTGCAGATAGCTGTTCGCCACCGGCGCGCCGAGCAGCTCCGCGAGCGCGATGGCCTCGGCGGTGCCCCCCGCCATGATCACGCCGCCGCCCGCGAGGATTACGGGGAATTTCGCCGTTGCCAGCGTCGCCGCGGCCTCATCGAGAGCGGCCGAATCGCCGGGCCCATGGCCGATGCGCAGCGGCGGGGAGATCACCGCATCGATCTCACCATAGAAGAAGTCACGCGGGATGTTCAGCTGCGTAGGACCCAGCTCCAGCATTGCCCGGTCAAAGCAGCGGCCGGCGATCTCCGCCATGCGTTTCGGGTTGCCCACGTGGCCCTGGTACTTCGTGATCTTCGAAAAGATCGGCAGCTGTTCGGTCTCCTGGAAGCCGCCCAGCCCCATACCCATCGAGCCGGTTTCCGGCGTGATGAACACGACCGGCGAATGCGCCCAGTACGCGGCGGCCACACCGGTGACGAAGTTCGTGACGCCAGGACCGTTCTGCGCGATGCAGACGCCATGCCGGCCGGAGGCGCGGGCGTAACCGTCGGCCATGTGGATCGCGCCCTGTTCATGCGCGACCGCGACGAATTCGATTCCCGCGGCGGGGAAGATGTCGAGCGCGTCCATGAACGCAGAGCCGACGATGCCGAACACATGCGTGACACCGTTGGCGGCGAGGGTTTCCACGAGGGCTTCTGAAGGCCCCATTTTTTGCGACTGGCTCACAGCGTTTTCACTCCGGGGGGTTATGTCTCGTTCATAGAGACATTGTGTTTTATTTATGGCAATAATATGCGTCGGAAGTCGCCAGTGGCAACCCAGGTATCTATTATTGTCACTGGTGCGTATCGTTAAACAATACCAATCAAGCCTCAGGACATAACCCGAGAACCCATGCAAGGCCGGATCCTGCCGCTGGTTTCCGAGCAAGGCGAGATCGCCAGCGAGACCTCGTCGACCCTGAAGGCGATCGGCGTGCTCGAGGTGCTGGTGCGCGCGGGCCGTGCCGTGACGCTCTCGGAGCTGATCCAGGCCACGGAGTTGCCGAAGCCGACGCTGCACCGGACGCTGACCCTGTTCGAGGAGGCGGGCTGGCTGGCGCGCGAACCCGGCGGCCGTGCCTACGTGATCGGCGAGCGGCTGTCGCGCTTCGGGCTCGACATCCTGCGCAACGATGCGGCGGCGACGCAGCGGCGCAGCGTGCTGCGCGGGGTCGTCAGCGACATCGGCGAGAGCTGCAACCTCGCCGTGATGTCCCGCGGTGCGCTGGTCTATCTCGATCGCATCGAGGCGCCCTGGCCGCTGCGTCTGCAGCTGCCCGCCGGCGGTGTCGCGCTTCCGCCGCACTGCTGTGCGAGCGGCAAGCTGCTGCTGGCATTCCTGCCTGCAACCGAGCGTGCCCGGCTCCTCGCGCTGCTCACCCTCGAGCGCTTCACCGAGCGCACGATCACCGACCGGCAGGTCCTGGCCGCGGAGTTCGAGCGTATCGTCGCGGCGGGCTATGCGGTGGACAACGAGGAATACGTGCTGGGCGTCGCCTGCGTTGCAGTGCCGGTGCGCCGCGCCGATGGCGAGGTCGTCGCCGCGGTCGCCGTGCAGGGCGCGACCGCGCGCCTGCCGCTGATGCGCGCCATCGACTTCGTGCCGCGGCTGCAGGCCGCCGCGCAGGATCTCGGGGCAACTTTCGGATAAATTCAGGGAGATTTCATGGAACTGACCGCCGCAACGATGGAACAGCACTGGCTGCCCTTCACCGCCAACCGCGACTTCAAGCGCGAGCCGCGCCTGTTCACGCGCGCCAGCGGCATGTACTACTGGAGCCAGCACGGGGATCGTGTCCTCGACGGCAGCTCGGGCCTGTTCACGACCGCCGCGGGACACTGTCGGCCCGAGATCGCGAAAGCGGTCGGCGAGCAGCTCGGCACGCTCGACTTCACGCCATCGTTCATGCGCAGCCACCCGGGCGCGTTCGAACTCGCGAACAAGGTGGCGGCGCTGACGCCGCAGGACCTGCGCCACGTGTTCTTCTGCAATTCCGGTTCCGAGGCCGTGGATACCGCGATCAAGATCGCGCTGGCCTATCACCTGGCCCGCAACGAGGGTCAGCGCAGCTACCTCGTGTCCCGTGAGCGCGCCTATCACGGCGTCAACATCGGCGGTACGGCGCTGTCCGGCATGGTCAGGAACCGCGAGGCTTTCGGCGCGGTGATGCCGGGCGTGCTGCATATGCGGCACACCCTGCTGCCGCAGAACCGGCTCAAACAGGGCATGGGCGAACATGGCGCGGAACTCGCCGATGACCTGCTGCGCTTCGTGCAACTGGTCGGCGAGCGGCGCATCGCCGCAGTGTTCGTCGAGCCGATAGCGGGGGGCACCGGTGTGCTCGTCCCGCCCAAGGGGTATCTGGAGCGCATCCGCGAGATCTGCGACCGCTACGGGATCCTGCTGGTGTTCGACGAGGTCATCTGCGGCTTCGGGCGGACCGGCCAGGCGTTCGCGGCGAATTCCTTCGGCGTGCTGCCCGACATCATTACGATGGCCAAGGCCCTGACCAACGGCGCGCAGCCGATGGGTGCCGTGGCGGTGCGCGACAGCATCTACCGCACGATCGTCGATGGCGCGCCCGACGGCGTGCCCGAGTTCTTCCATGGCTACACCTATTCGGCGCACCCCGCGGCCTGCGCGGCGGGCCTGGCGACGCTGAAGATCTACGAGGATGAGGACCTGTTTGCCAAAGCGAGGGCCCTGGCACCGTACTTTCTGGATGCCATGTTCGCCCTGCAGGACCTCGGCGTGGTGGCCGATGTGCGCGGCTACGGGCTGCTGGCCGGCATCGAGGTCAGGCCGGGCAGGGCGCCGGGCATCCGCGGGGGCGAGCTGCAGGCTCAGCTGTTCGACCGGGGCCTGCACGTCAAGACGACCGGCGACGTCGCGATCATTGCCCCGGCGTTCATTGCCACCCCGGGGGACGTCGACCAGATCGCGGCTATCCTGCGCGATGCCCTGCGGGCCTACTGACCGCGGTCGGTCCGGTTGTCACTATTCTGCAACAGGCGCCCTTTAGGCTGCGGGCCTTGCATAGCTTCGGGCGCTTCAACTACTATCGCCCAGCTGAGGGATCGATCAGAACATTTGGGGTGCGTGAAACCGCTTTCGGCCGTTTTCGTCGCGATTAAACTACAACTCTGAAGGGAGAGTTACTTGAAGAATCAAAAGCTGACCTACGCGGTCCTGGCTGCGCTGGGTGCGAATGTGGGCGTCGCTGTTGCGGCCGATACCGATACCGGCGGCATCGACGAGATCGTCGTCACGGCGCAGCGCCGCAATGAATCGCTGCAGAACGTGCCCATCACGATCCAGGCCGTCACCGGCGAACAGCTCAAGGAACTCGGCGTCGTCAACTTCGAGGACCTGCTGCGCTTCACGCCGAACGTGACCTACTCCGGCAACGGCGCCGGCGGCACCGGCAACATCTTCATGCGCGGACTGTCCTCGGGCGGCTCGGGCAACCAGTCACAGTCCACGACGGCGCCCTTCCCGAACGTCGCGCTGTACCTGGATGACCAGTCGATGCAGTTCCCGGCCCGCAACAACGACGTCTACCTCGTCGACATGGAGCGCGTCGAAGTCCTCGAAGGGCCGCAGGGCACCCTGTTCGGCGGCGGCGCACAGGCCGGCGCGGTCCGTTACATCACGAACAAGCCCAAGCTCGACGTCACCGAAGGCAACGTCAATGCCGGCTACGGCATCACCGCGGGCGGCGGCCCGAACTCGATGCTGAACGCGACGATCAACCTGCCGCTGATCGCCGATACCCTGGCGGTGCGCGCGACGATCTTCAACGAACAGCGCGGCGGCTACATCAACAACGTGCCGGGCACGATCTGCAACGTCATTCAGACCAGCGTCTGCGCGAACAATGGCGCGCTGGTTGCCGATGACACCAACACGATGACCTACCAGGGCTTCCGGTTGTCGGCGCTGTGGAAGTTCAACGATGACTGGAGCCTGTTGCTGCAACAGAATTACCAGAACTCGCAGGCCGACGGCTACTGGGGCGAGACGCCGAATGGCGTCAACGGCCAGCTGGTCCCCGCATTCAACACGGCCGGCACCGGCATCGCCGGCACGCCGCTGCCGCAGAACTCGATCCAGGCGTTCACGCCCGCCTACGACAAGGACAAGTACGAGAGCACGGCCTGGACCCTGAACGGCAAGATCGGCAGCACCAAGGTCGTCTACACGGGCAGCTACATGACCCGCAACATCGACCAGCAGGCCGATTACTCCAACTACATGCGCAGCTACACGGGTTCCTACTACACCTGTACCGGCACGCTGTCGAAGAGCGGCTACTTCCATACCAAGGGCGAGACCACCGGCAATTGCTACGCACCGGTCGGTGACTGGAACGACAACGTCAAGAACACCCACCAGACGCACGAAATCCGCTTCAGCACGGACGACGAGGCCCGCTTCCGCGTCCTCGGCGGCGCGTTCTGGGAAGCGTTCGACATCTATGACCAGATGAACTTCAACTACCTGCCGATCCCGCAGTGCGGAGCGGCCGGTTCGGCGAACCTGACCGCTGCCCAGAACGGCGGCCCGGACTGTCTGTCGGCGGTCGGCCCGATCCCCGGTTTCCCGGCGTCCAGCCCCGGCCTGCGCCTCGGCACCGGCTCCGCGTTCGGCGAAGACGTGCATCGCGGCTACAAACAGACGGCACTGTTCGGTTCGGCGGACTTCGACATCATCCCGAAGACCCTGACGCTGACGGCCGGTACCCGCTACTTCCACTACGACGAGTTTGAAGAGGGTTCCGAGTACTACAGTGAGACGACCAGTCCGCTGATCGTCAACCATCCCGATGGCGCCTGCACCGCCGGCGCGTTCTACGCGACGGCCACGGGCCCCTGCGGCTTCGGCATCAACCTGCACAAGAAGGAAAACGGCTTCCGCAGCCGCATCAACCTGACCTGGCACATCGATACCGACCTGATGGCGTACTACACCTTCTCGCAGGGTTTCCGTCCGGGCGGTTTCAACCGCACGGCGAGCGACTACTCGGGCAATATCCGCCTGCGCTCGGAGATCCCGTATTACGCCTCCACTGATCCGGTCCTCGCGGCCTGCGCCGCGGCGAGCCCGACGGGCAAGTGCAAGAACGCCTCGCAGCAGTACTACAAGCCGGAAGGGTTCAACTCCGACAACCTGATCAACAACGAGATCGGGTTCAAGGGTGAGTTCCTGAACCATCGCCTGCAGGTCAATCTGTCGGCGTACCTGATGCACTGGCAGGACATCCAGCTGCCGCTGTTCTCGCCGCCGGTGTTCGGCAACACGACCTTCACGGTCAACGGGCCGAGCTACGACGTCAAGGGCGTCGAGCTGCAGCTCATCGCCAAGGTCACCGATGGCCTGACGTTGCAGGGTTCCGCCTCCTGGAACAGCTCGAAGCAGACGAATGCGCCCTGCCTGGAGAGCAACGTTCCGGCCTCCGTCGGCACGAGCGCGACCTCGGTCGGCAACCCGACCCCGATCGGCCAGTGCATCACGACGCAGAAGGGCGGTACGCTGCCGAACGCGTTCGGTGCTCTCGGCACGTCGCCGGCGTTCTCGCCGTCGGCCGAGTTCAACCTGCGCGCGCGCTATGACTGGAATGTCGGCGACTTCAAGCCGTTTGCCAGCATCGGCGCGAACCACATCGGGTCCGAGCGCAACGAGCCGGCGAGCTTCACGGACGGCAACACGGAAGTGGTCCCGACCACGACGCTGTTGCTGTACACGATGCCCGGGTACACGACCTACGACGGGAGCGTCGGTGTCAGCAAGGACAACTGGACCGTCCAGGTCCAGGGCAGCAACCTGCTGAACAACGATTCCAGCACCAACACGACGTCGGGCCAGTTCATCAAGACCGAGTATCCGCTGCGTCCGCGCGTGCTGATGCTGAACTTCGGCTACAAGTTCTGAGGGTCGAGATGATGGACGGCAGCCGCGCCTCCCGGCGGTTGCTTTAGAATCAAGGGCGGACTGTTTCAGTCCGCCCTTTTTATTTACGGAACCCTATGGATCCTGCGGACATTGCCCGACTGCGCCAGCTGCTGCGCCAGAAGCAGTACGCAGAAGTGCTGGCCCAGGGCGAGGCGCTGCTGGCGAACGCCCCCACGCAGCGCGATGCCATGCTGTTTGTCGCCGTGGCGCAGCGCTATCTCGGGCGCCCGGCGGTCGCGCTCGCCACGCTCGAGCGGCTCGAACAGGCACACCCCCGCTTCAGCCGGCTCCACGAGGAGCGCGGACGGTGTTTCGTCGACCTGAAGAACGCTGCGGAGGCGACGCGCGCTTTCGAGCGCGCGGTGGCACTCAATCCTTCCCTGCAGGGCTGCTGGCGCATGCTCGAGGGACTGTACCGGATGACGGGGCAGGGGGCGCAGGCGCAGTCCGCATCGCAGCAGCTCGCCGCCTTGCAGCAGGTGCCGCCGGATGTCGTCAGCGCCGCAGCGCTGTTTGCCGATGGCGAGCTCGAAGCATCCGAGGCACTGGTGCGCAGCTTCCTGATCCGCGAGGGCGACAACGTCGAGGGGATGCGCCTGCTGGCGGCGATCGGGATCGAGCGCAAGGTCTACGACGATGCCGAGATCCTGCTCGCGGCAGTACTGAGGATCGAGCCGTCGCATAGTGCCGCCCGGCGCGAATACGCGGGCGTCCTCGTCGAGCTCGGCCGGCACCTCGAGGCGCGGGTGGAACTGGAGCGCCTGTTGCGCGATGAGCCGGAGAATCGCAACAACCGGGCGTTGTACGCGTTCACGTACGCGGGCCTTGGCGATCACGAGCGCGCGATGTCGCTGTACCGGGACCTGCTGAACGGTGGCCCTGAGGACGCGGAGACGCACCTGTCGATCGCGCACGCGCAGAAGACGCTCGGGCAGCAGCCTGCGGCGATCGAGTCCTATCGCAGGGCGGCTGCCTGCCGTGCGGACTACGGCGATGCGTACTGGAGCCTCGCGAACCTGAAGACCTACCGCTTTCCGGATGACGAGATCGCGCAGATGCGCGCCGCCGAATCGGCCCCGGCCACGGCACCCGCGGATCGCATCCACCTGAGCTTTGCGCTCGCCAAGGCCCTCGAGGATCGCGGCGACTACGCAGAATCCTACAGGCTGTATGAGCGCGGCAACGCGCTGCAGCACCTGCAGGTCAGCTACCGCCCGGAGATCATCGAGAACAACACGCGCGCGCAGATCGAGTGCTGCACGCAGGAGCTGTTTGCGGCACGTGCGGGTTGGGGCGCGCAGGAGCCCGATCCGATCCTGATCGTCGGTTTGCCCCGCTCGGGTTCCACCCTGCTCGAACAGATCCTGGCCTCGCATCCGGCGGTCGAGGGTACGCAGGAGCTGCCCGCCGTACAGCAGCTGGTCGCGAGGCTGCGCGGCCGCGAAACCGAACCCGGCTACCCGCGCTATCCGCGCATCCTCGGCGAACTGGACGCACCGGCGTTCGCCGCCCTGGGGTCCGAGTACCTCAGGGCCGCGCAGCCCTACCGTACTGGCCGGCGTTTCTTCATCGACAAGATGCCGAACAATTTCCGTCACCTGGGATTCATCCACCTGATGCTGCCGAATGCGAAGATCATCGACGCACGGCGCGAGCCGATGGCCTGCTGTTTCAGCAACTTCAAGCAGCTGTTCGCCAACGGCCAGGAATTCACCTACAGCATCACCGACCTTGCCCGCTATTACCGCAGTTACCTCGAGCTGATGCGTCATTGGGATCGCGTGCTGCCGGGCCGCATCCTGCGCGTCCAGCATGAGGATGTCATCGGCGACCTGGAGGGCAGCGTGCGGCGCATGCTGGATTTCTGCGGCCTGCCCTTTGAACCGAAGTGCATCGAATTCCACCGCACACGGCGCAGCGTGCGCACCGCAAGTTCCGAACAGGTACGCCAGCCGCTGTTCCGCGACGGACTCGACCAGTGGCGGAATTTCGCGCCATGGCTGGAACCGCTGCAGGATGCGCTCGGCGACGCCCTGCAGGATTATCGCCGGTGAGGTCGTCGCGATGAACGTCCCCGCATCCGATCCCGGCACACTCGCAAGACTTGCGGAACTGGAGCGTGAGCTTGCGCAGCGCCCCGATGACATCGAGACGCTGATGTCGATCGCCGGCGCGTTGCGTGAGCTGGGCCGCGCCGGGGAGTCGCTGCCGCACTACCTGCATGCGGTGCAGGTCAGTCCCCGCGACCTGGTGGCCCACAACGATCTCGGCAACGCGTACCTGCAGCTTGGCCGCCACGCGGAGGCGCTGGCGAGTTATCGTCGTGCGCTTGAGCTGGCGCCGCAGGAGGCGCTGATCCATCTGAACCTTGGCAACGCCCTGCGGCTGGCCGGTCGTCATGAGGAGGCGCTGGCCAGCAGCCGCCAGGCGATCGCACTCGATCCGCAGCTTGGCCTTGCGTACGACACAGCAGGACTGGCCCTGGTCGGCCTCGGCCGGCGCGACGAGGCGATCCCGTTTTTCCGCCATGCCCTCGCCCGCGGCCCGGTCAGCGTCGGGATGCTGACCCACCTGGGCGATGCGCTGCGCGATACGGGCGCGCGCATCGCGGCGGTTGAACTGTACCAGCAGGCGATCCGGCTCGATCCCCGGCACGTCGAGAGTTTCTGCAACCTCGGCAACCTGCTGTTCCAGCTGCACCGGATCGAGGAGTCGGCAGCAGCCTATCGGCACGCGCTGGCGCTGCAGCCTGATCATGTGCCGGCGCACGTCAGTCTGGCGATCGTGCTGCGCCAGCAGCGCCTGCCGCAGGAGGCCGAGGCGAGCTGCCGGGCGGCGCTCGCCATCGAGCCCGGCTCGGCAGAGGGCCTGCATGTCCTCGGCGAGCTGCATGCCGATCGCGGTGAGTTTACGACGGCCGAGGAGCATTTCCGGCGCGCCATTGCCCTGAAGCCGGACTATCCCGCTGCGTACAACAGCATAGCGGCGCACCGGCGCATGACCACCGCAGACCGGGACTGGCTCGCCGGCGCCGAATCGTTGCTGGCGCAGTCGCTGCCGCTCGAACAGGAGATCGGCCTGCGCTTCTCGCTGGGCAAATATCTGGACGACGTTGGCCGTCATGCCGAGGCATTCCCCCAGTACGCCCTGGCAAACGATCTGACCAGGCGCTATGGCGCGGTCTACGATCCGGTCAGGTTCACGGCCCGCATCGACGCGATCATCGGTCACTTCGATGCCGCGTTCGTGGCTGCCGCACACCCGGGCGCAGCGCAGTCCGAACTGCCGGTTCTGGTCGTCGGTATGCCGCGCTCCGGCACGTCGCTGACCGAGCAGATCCTCGCTTCGCATGCGCAGTGTTTTGGTGCCGGCGAGGTACCGTTCTGGAACACCGCGTTCAACCGGTACCGAGATGCCGTTGCCGGTGGCGGCGGCCGCAGCGACCTGTTTGCGGTCTTCGCCGGCCATTACCTGGCGCGCCTCACGGTGCGCGCTGCCGATGCGCTGCGTGTCGTCGACAAGATGCCGGCCAACTTCATGCATCTTGGCCTGATTCACGCCGTGTTCCCGCGGGCGCGGATCATTCATGTGCAGCGCCATCCGATCGACACCTGCCTGTCGATCTATTTCCAGAATTTCTTCAACATGGGGCCGCACGCGAATGACCTTGCGAGTCTCGCGCATTACTACCGCGAATACCTGCGCATCACCGATCACTGGCGCAGCGTGCTGCCGGCGGCGACGCTGCTGGAAGTGCCCTACGAGTCACTGATCGCCGACCAGGAGGGCTGGAGCCGCCGCATGGTGGAATTCATCGGACTGCCCTGGGACCCCGACTGCCTGGAGTTCCACCGCACTGACCGCGTCGTACTGACCGCGAGCAAGTGGCAGGTCCGGCAGAAGATCCACTCCGGCTCGAAGGACCGCTGGCGCAACTATGAGGCGTTCCTGGGACCGCTGCGCAGCCTTGCCGATTGACGGCGGCGCTCACGTCGCCTGCGCTGGCGCTAGACCTTTACGCCCATCTCGGCGAGCGCACTGCCTATGGCCGTCACGGCGCCGCGCAGCACCTCGGGCCCGATCGCTCCGATGCATCCGACGCGAAACGTCTCCACCGCGGTCAGCTTGCCCGGGTACAGGATGTAGCCCCTGTCGCGCACGCGGCCGTAGAACTCCGTGAACCGGTACTTCGGGTCGGCGGGCGCATGGAAGGTCACGATGATCGGCGCCTGCAGCGACTCCGGCAGGAAGGCCCTGAGTCCGAGCGCACGCATCCCGTCGATGAGCGCCGCGCAGTTGGCGCGGTAGCGTGCGAGGCGCGCCGCCTGCCCGCCCTGCGCCAGGTACTGGTCGAGAGCGGCGCGCAGCGCGGCGACGACGTGGGTCGGCGGCGTATAGCGCCACTGGCCGGTCTTCTGCATGTACTGCCACTGGTCGAGGAGGTCGAGCGCGAGCGAGTGGCTGTTGCCCGTGGCGGCTTCGAGCGCGGTGCGGCGCGCGATCACGAACCCCATGCCCGGGACACCCTCGAGGCACTTGCCGGAGGCTGCAATCAGCGCATCGAACGGGATCTCGCGCGCATCGATCGGAATCGCAGCGTAGGAACTCATCGCATCGATGATCAGGCGCCGGCCGCGTGCCGCGACGACTGCGGCGATCTCAGGTAATGGATTCAGGATCCCGGTGCCGGTCTCGCAATGTACCTGCGCGACGTGGGTGATGGCTGCGTCCGCAGCGAGCGCGGCATCGATGCGCGCCGGGTCTGCCGGTTCCTGCTCGCCGTGCTCGAGTACCACGGCCTCGCGGCCGAGGTAACCCAGGATGCGTACGATGCGCTTGCAGTAGGCGCCGTTGTCCGCGACCAGCACCTTGCCGCCCCGGGGCACCAGCGTCCCGAGCGCGGCCTCGACGGAGAACGTGCCGCTGCCCTGCAGCGGCACGCAGCAGTGCGTCGCCTCGCCATGGACGATCGCGACGAGGTCGCGGCAGACGCTCGCTGTCAGCGCGTTGAACGCGCCGTCCCATGAGCCCCAGTCGGTGAGCATCGCCTCCCGGGTGGTCCTGGAGGTCGTCAGCGGCCCGGGAGTCAGCAGTACATGATCGGTCATGATGTGTGTGTTTCCGTGGAGTCGAACAGTTCGTTGATCACTTCCTCGCCAATTGCAAAGCCGGTCGAGGCGCCGATGCCGCTGGTGATGATGACCAGGCGGACGCGGGGGCCCGGCGCATCGACCAAGAGCGCCCGATCGGGCGCCACGGCATAGGTGCCCGACCAGCGCTCGCGTACCGCCGGAGCAGGGCTGCCGCTGATCCGCCGGTATTCCTGCAGGATCAGGCGCTCGACGCCGGCATCGTCGAAGGGCTGGTCGGCCGTCTCGTAATGATGGCTGTCGCCGACCACGAGGCTCCCGTCGGCGGACTGCGCGATGATCACGTGGATCCCGTGCGCAAGGTACTCGCCCTGCTGCGTCTCGAGGAGCGTGCGCAAGGCGGTTGCTTCCGGCAACTGCGCAAAGCCGCCGTAGCGCAGCAGGCTCAAGTCCGACATCACGGTGCCGGGCAGCGTAAATCCGGGGCTCTCGAGGCGCAGCATCTGCAGCCGGCAGCGGCTCACCGCATAAGCCGCGAGGCGCCCGGGGAACAGGGTCACCAGGTCATCCCCGGGGCAGACGATGACCGCGTCGGCGGCGACGGGGCCGCGGGCAGTAGCGACGCCGCTGTCCTCCACGGCATGGACCGCCGTATTCCAGCGGAACTCGACGCCATGCACCTCGCGGAGCCAGTCGCAGAGGCGCGGCACTGCCCTGCGCGACTCGATGCGCAGTTCGTACGGACTGGTCAGCACCGCGGCGAGTTCGGGGGCCTTAAGTCCCGGGCAACGCCGTCGCGCCGTCGCGGCGTCCAGCAGCTCGCAGCCTGCGGCCATATCGGTTCGCATGAAGGCTTCCAGCACCGCCGCTGCTACCGGGCGCCGTGCGGCGAGCCATAGCCCGCGTTGCTCGATCGCGATTCCGGCCGCCGTCGCGACCTCCTGCCAGATCGCGCGCGAGCGCTGCGCGCGCGGCCAGACCGTGCTGCGCTCCTGTCCTGAGACGGTGACGAAACCGAAGTTGCGTATCGATGCCCCGCGGGGACCGGCATCGCGTTCCAGCACGACAACCGACAGGCCACGGCGCACGGCGGCCAGCGCACAGGCAAGGCCGACGATCCCTGCGCCGACGATGGCGAGGTCGAAATGGTCGTGAAGCCGGCTCATGGACGTATTTCTCAGGGCGACTGGCCGGGTAGCGCCTCGCGCAGCGCATAGGCGATGATTGCGCTTGCAAGGACGGCAACCTGCCGTTGGCTCGGCTTGCCGGCTGCACTGCCGGGTGTCGGGTCTATATCCGTCATTAGCCAGGAATTATCGCATGAATGCCAGCACTCCTTCGACCGCGCCGGCGAGGCGCGCCCCCGCCAGCTTCGCGGCGCTCAAGGATCGTGGCTTCCGGTATTTTGCGCTGCTGTCGGCCGCGGCCATGCTCGCCGACAACGTCGAGCATGTCATCACCTATTACGCGGCGTTTCGCCGCTTCCATTCGCCGTGGCTGGGCGGCTTCGCGGTCATCGCGCACTGGATGCCGTTCCTGGTGCTGTCCATCCCGGTAGGCGCGCTGACCGATCGCTTCGATCCGCGGCGCATGATCCAGGCCAGCATGTTGCTGTTCATGGGCGTCTCGCTGACGTGGGGACTGCTGATCCTGACCGACACGCTGCAGATCTGGCATGCCGCGGTGCTCCTCGTGCTGCACGGGGTCGCCGGCGTGTTCTGGCTCGCTCCATCGCAGGTGCTGCTGTACGACATCGTCGGGCCAGGCAGGATCGAGAGTGCGGTGCGCCTGAACGCCACGCTGCGCTACCTCGGGACGCTGCTCGGCCCGGCGCTCGGCAGTGCCCTGCTGCTGGGCGCGGGGCCCTCGCGTGGCCTGTTCATCAACGCGCTGATCTATCTGCCGTTCTTCCTGTGGCTGGCCGCGGCTCCCTATGGTCCGAAATTCCGCGCGGGCGGCGCTGCGGTGCGACCGGCGCTGCGGGGTTTCGCCGATGTGGTCGCGACGTTCCGCGTCGTGCGCGCGAACCCGGTACTCGTGACCATGCTGTTGCTGTCGGGGGGCGCTGCGCTGCTGATCGGCGGGGCCTACCAGGCGCAGATGCCGCAGTTCGCCCAGGATCTGGGACATGGCGATGCCGGGCTGACTTATGGCATGTTGCTCGCTGCCGATGCCTTCGGGGCGCTGGTGGGCGGCGTTACGCTCGAGGCGAGCGGGGCGCTGCGTTCCCGGCCCATCACGGCGATTGGGCTCGCGATGCTGTGGTGCGTCGCGCTCGGGGGTTTCGCGCTTGCCGACTCCTATCCGCTGGCGCTCCTGTGCCTGTTCGCGGCCGGTTTTCTCGAACTGTCCTTCAACTCGATGTCCCAGGCCCTGATCCAGCTGAATGCGCCGAACGAGCTGCGCGGCCGGGTCATCGGCGTCTACTCGATGGCGAGCCTCGGTGCCCGCACCTTCAGCGGGGTCAGCGTCGGGATCGTCGGCGGCGTGATCGGGGTGCATTATTCGCTCTCCCTGAGCGCCCTGGTGCTGCTGCTGGGCCTGCTGGCGCTTTGGAGGGTATGTTCACGCGACCATCTCGGCTAGAATGCCCGGCCGCGGAACGCACCCCGGTCGTTTTGCCTCAACCCCAACTGGTAAACCATGCTCGCTACGTCCAACGTCGCCATTCAGTTCGGCGCGAAACCCCTGTTCGAACAGGTCACCGTCAAGTTCGCCGACGGCAACCGCTATGGCCTGATCGGCGCCAACGGCTGCGGCAAGTCCACGCTGATGAAGATACTCGGCGGGGACCTCGAGGCGAGCGCCGGCGACGTGATGCTGCAACAGGGCATGCGCCTCGGCAAGCTGAACCAGAACCAGTTCGGTTACGAGGATGACCGGGTACTCGATGTCGTCATGCGCGGCCATGCGGAACTGTGGGCGGCGATGCAGGAACGCGACAGGATCTATGCGAACCCGGATGCGACCGATGCGGATTACATGCGTGCGGCCGAACTCGAGAGTACCTTCGCCGAGTATGGCGGCTATGACGCGGAGGCGCGCGCTGCAGCGATCCTGATCGACGCAGGCATTCCGGAGGAACGGCACAACGGTCCGATGCGCGAGGTGCCGCCGGGCCTCAAGCTGCGGGTATTGCTGGCGCAGGCGCTGTTCTCGCAGCCGGACGTGCTGCTCCTCGATGAGCCCACGAACAACCTCGACATCAACTCGATCCGCTGGCTGGAAGGCGCGCTCAACAACTACAACGCGACCATGGTGATCATCAGCCATGACCGCCACTTTCTCAATCAGGTCTGCACGCACATCGCGGACCTCGACTACCAACAGCTGAAGGTCTATCCCGGCAATTACGACGACTTCATGCTGGCCTCGGTGCAGGCACGCCAGCGCGTCGAGGCGGCCAACGCCAAGGCCAAGGACAAGATCTCCGACCTGCAGGAGTTCGTGCGGCGCTTTTCGGCGAACGCCTCCAAGGCCCGTCAGGCGACCTCGCGCAAGCGCCAGCTGGAGAAGATCAAGATCGAGGAGATCCGGCCGTCGACGCGCCAGAACCCGTATATCCGCTTCGAACAGGGGAAGAAGCTGTACCGTAATGCGGTGACCGTCGAGAAGCTGTCGTTCCGTTATCCCGGCACCGACGAGAATGTGCTGAATGACATCAGTTTTGGCGTCGAGGCCGGCGAGCGCATCGCGATCATCGGCCCGAACGGCGTCGGCAAGACCACGCTGATGCGTTGCCTCGCCGGCGAATTGCACCCCGATGCGGGCCGGATCGAATGGGTCGAGAATGCCCAGGTCGGCTATATGCCGCAGGATCCTCAGGCCGAGTTCGAGGACAAGGCGGACCTGTTCGAGTGGATGTCGCGCTACACCGGCAAGGCGGATGACGACCAGCTGGTACGGGCGACGCTCGGGCGGCTGCTGTTCTCGGGCGAGGAGACCAAGAAGTCGGTCAAGGTACTGTCGGGCGGCGAGAAGGGTCGCATGATCTACGGCAAGCTGATGCTGACGAAACCGAATGTGCTGCTGATGGACGAGCCGACAAACCACATGGACATGGAGACGATCGAGTCGCTGCAGATCGGCCTGGAACACTATCCGGGCACGCTGATTTTCGTCTCCCATGACCGCGAGTTCGTCGGTGGTCTCGCGACGCGCATCATCGAACTGAGCTACGGCGGCCGCGTCAGTGACTTCCGCGGCACCTACGACGAGTATCTCGCGCGCCAGGGCATCGAGGTCTAGCGGAATACGTAAGGAGGGGCCATGCGCTTAGGGTTCATTGGGCTGGGACAGATGGGTGCGGCGATCGCCGCGAACCTCGTCGGCACAGGTCACGAACTGCGGGTCTGGAACCGCTCGCCCGACAAGGCCGCGGCGCTGGTCGCCGGCGGCGCCACGCTGGCGAAGAGTCCACGTGACGCTGCGACGGGCGCGGAGGTCGTGCTGACGATGCTCGCGGATGATGCTGCGCTGTCGGCCGTGCTGGATGGCGATGAGGGTCTGTACGCGGGACTTGCTCCCGGTGCGCTGCACATCTCGCTGAGCACGATCGCCGTCGCGACCGCCGATTGTGTCGCGGCCGGTCATGGGTCGCGGAACCAGGCCTTCCTGTCGGCGCCGGTATTCGGGCGCCCCGCGGCCGCTGCGGCGGCGAAGCTGTTCATCGTTGCCGGCGGGGATGAGGCGAGCTACCGGCGTGCGCTGCCGCTATTCGCGCAGATAGGCCAGGCGAGCTTCCATGCCGGCGCGACACCTTCGTCCGCAAACCTGATCAAACTGTGCGGCAACTTCATGATCCTCGCGACGATCGAGATGCTCGCCGAGGCGATGACGCTGGCTGCCAAGGGTGGCGTGGGCAAGGAGAAGTTCCTGGAGGTGATGACCGGCACGCTGTTCGGCAGCCCGCTGGTGCGGACCTATGGCGCTATCCTCGCGGCGGGCGAGTACCGGCCTGCCGGTTTTGCCGCGCCGCTGGGGCTCAAGGACATGCGGCTCGTGGCGCAGGCTGCGGAAGGCGAACGCGTGCCGATGCCGTTTCTCAACGTGCTGCGGGACCATCTCCTGCAGACGATCGCGACGGAGGGCGGCGACGTCGACTGGTCCGCCATTGCGCTGAGTGTCGCGCGCAACTCGGGGCTGGAGCGCTAGCCGGACCGGGCAGACCGCCTGCAGCGGTCAGGGCGCCGGCGCGGCGATGGTTATTCGGAAAACAGCGCCGCTGCCACCGGCACCGCCCGCCCCGGTGGTGCCGTAGAGATTCCCGTCGCTGCCCGCGCACAGGTCGTCGGGAGTGGTGCCGTCGGTGCTTCCGGCGAGCACGCCGCCGCCACTGAAGGAGTGCAATATCGTCTCGACTCCCGTTGTCGTCAGGCTGTACACGGCGCCCTGGTTGTAGGCGCCGCCCGCCAGCGCCGCGCCATACAGGTTGCCATCGTTGCCGAGTACCAATCCGTAGGGATCCCCGCCATCGGCGCTGCCCGGCATGCCGCCGCCGCCGCTGAACGAGTACAGCACGGACTCCTGGCCGGCCGGGGTGAGCTTGAAAATGGCGCCCTGGCCGTAGGCGCCGCCTCCGCTCAGCACGCCGTACAGATTGCCGGCCGCGTCCTGAACGAGCCCGACGGCCGGTGATGCCCCGTCGGTACTGCCGGCAATGCCGCAGGCGCCAGCGAAACAGCCGCTGAACGAGTACAGGGTCTTTTCCTCGCCCGCCAGCGTGAGCTGGAAAACGGTACCGCCAATGGTGTTCGGGTAGGCTCCGCCGCCCAACGTCGTACCGTAGATATTTCCGTCGCTGCCCTGGAGCAGCGTGTAGGGGTACACCCCGTCCGTACTGCCGGCAATGCCGCAGTTTGAGGAACTGCAGCCCGCGAAGGAATAGAGCACCGACTCGGTGCCGGACGGGGTGATCCTGAATACGGCGCCCTGGCGATAGGTACCGCCGAATGCCGTCGTCCCGTAGAAGTTGCCATCGCTGGCCTGAATGATGAACCCGGGGGAGTTGCCGTCATCGCTGCCGGCCACGCCACAGGTGCCAAACGCGCACCCGGAGAACGAGTGGACGATAGACTCGGTGCCCGATGTCGTGACCTTGTAGATGGCCCCGCCTCCGTAAGCGCCACCGCTGCTGGTCGCGCCGTAAAGATTTCCGTCGCTGGCCTGGATCAGCGGCGCTGCCGGGCCCGTGGCGTCCGCACCGGCGCCGAAGGAATGCAGCACGGTCTGCGACCCGCCGGGCGTGACCATGAACACGGTTCCCGCGCCGCTGGCGCCGCCACCCGCTGTGTTGCCGTAGAAATTGCCGCTGCCGTCGGTGCCCTGGATCAGCCCCACCGGAAACGAGCCGTTGACGGGCTCGTCGAAGGAATACACGAGGGTATCGGGTTTTTGGGTCGCGCCGACACCGCGCACTGCGCCGGGCGTGAAGGCCACGTTGGTGTAGACGCGGCCGCCCGACGCAATCGCCGGAATCGTCACCTGATGCGTCGCGGGGTTGTAGGAATCGACCGCGACGGTCGGCATCCCGCCGCCCACACCGTCGATTCGGCCGACCGTCGCGGCAACGCCGGTGTAGACATCGCCGCCCAGCACCTGGATCGTGGGCACGGAAAGGGCTCCGCCGCTGTAAGTGTCGGCTCCGGCCACGCCGTCGATGGACACGAGCCCGGCGACCTTGACCACGACGTTGAAATACGGCGTCGATCCGACGGTGACCGAAGGAACCGTCAGTTCATTCAGTACCGGCGAGTAGCTGTCCGCGCCCGAATAGCCAGAGGACCCCGTCGGCCCGCTGACGAGGGCGCCGACCTTAACCACGATGTTCGAATAGGTCGTTGTGCCGAGCTGCAGCGTGGGAATGGTCAGCTGACCGCTGGTCGGGTCATAGATGTCGGCCGCCAGAGCTGAGCCGCCGCCAAAGACCGAAGCTGCGACAGCGACGGCCAGCGGCGACCGACACCTGCAGGAGGCAAGGATTCTCCCGCTGAGGAGACGGCTGCGGTGAACTGATGGAGCTGAACGCATCGCGATTTTGGCTGTTGTCATGACCGCCTATCCCTGTCCGGATCCAATAATCCATTTTTGGGAGATGTTAGGACATCAGCGACTGAAGTGCCACGGGGAATGGACCTGCCGATACGGCAGCTCAGCCGAGGGTCAGCAAAGCGCCGGCAACCATCAGTGCCGCGCCGGCGAGCGCACGCAGCGTCAGCGTCTCGCCGAGGATCAGCCACGCGAGCGCCAGCGTGAACGCCAGGCTCAGCTTGTCGATCGGCGCGACCCGCACCGCGGGTGCGAGCGACAGGGCCTTGAAGTAGGCCAGCCATGACGCGCCGGTTGCGATTCCCGACAGCAACAGGGCCAGCCAGGCCCGCCCGCTGAGCGCCGGGAGCGCCGCCTGTTCCCCGCGTGCCAGGACCAGGCACCACGCCAGCAGGACCACCACGGTCGTGCGGACCGCCACGGCCAGGTTCGACGGGATGCCGGCGACCCCGATCTTCGCGAAGATCGCGGTCGCGCTCGCGGCAAGCGCGCCGAGCAGCGCATAGCTCAGCCAGTTCATCGGCCTTCCCCTCGTGTGGGTTAACAATATCCTAAAGGTTTACAGGCAGCGGCCGATACAGCGGCTAGTGTGTCAATCCGCTTGAGGGTATGTCATGTCATTTCAGTCAGTATCGGGCGTCAGCAACCAGGGCTTCCAGGCTTATTTTGGGCAGCGCGTCGGGGCTTCCTCCCGCGGCCACGATCGTGACGGCGGCGATGGCGGGTCCGGCCAGGTCCAGGGGGCCGGGGGCAGCCTGTTTACCGCATTGCTGCAGGCGCTGACCCAGGCCGCCGGTATCCAGCAGGGTGGCAGCACCAGCAGTACGGGCAGCAGCGGTACGGGCGCTGCCGGCACCACGACCGGAACCGGCACAGGCGGATCTACCGCCGCCACGGGCACTGATACGACGTCCGAATCGCAGCTGGCGCAGGACCTGCACGCCTTCCTGCATGACCTGTTCCGCGCGCTGCGCCAGGCTGCCCGGCAGGGGGACGGAAGTTCTGTCGGCGCAACGGGGTCGACCACGACCGCACAGACCACCGCGCCTGCGACGACAACAGCGCCCGCGACGACGCCGCCGGCTGCGACGAACCCGGCACCTGCGGTCACGACTACTACTGCGACGACAACGCCGCCCGCGACGTCATCGACATCGCCGACGGGCAATTCTGCGGCCGCGCAGTATGCGCAGCACGGCCTGACAGCGGCGCTGCAATCACTGCTCGCGGACATCAGCAACAGCCAGGTGCTCAGCAGCACCACGGGAACCGCCAGCGGTGCGTCGGGCACGACGCTGTCCGCACTGACGGCGGCATTCTCCAAGCTGATCGGCGACCTGCAACCGGGCGGCAGTACACCGGGCACGCAGACGGCGACGTCGGCCCTGGAGTCGTTCCTGACCAGCCTGCTGCAGGACCTGCAGGGCGGGGGCAGCAGCACCTCGAGCACCGTCGGCAGCACCGTCAATACCACCGCCTGATCCCGCTGCTGCCCAGCGGCTCCGCCAGCCGCGGACGCGACGCCGCGGCGTCGCGTCATCCATTTGTCACATGACTGTCCGATACTGTGCGGACGGCGGTAAAGTGTAGCTAAAAGGCAACAAAGTGGGGATCAGGCAGGGCGGGAAGAACGGGAGCCGCAGGCGGCGGTCGGAGCTGCGCGGTCCTGTGCACCAACTTGGCCCCTATGTTCTTAATTTTGCATCCATATATCAGGGTGTTATAGTACCCGGACAGTGTCCTGCCCGATAATGGGGATCTGGTGCGGGCAAATTCGGGCACGTAGCGCCGGCGCAAGACGCGCCTAAGCTGTGACGGAGTGACCCAACTGGCGTTGGGTTTTTAATACAGAAGACGCCTGCCGCCGCATCTGGACAGGAACAGAACAGGTTTTTCAAACAGGAGTTCGAGAACAGTGAATACCAAATACAAGGCTGCCCTGATCGTCGGCGCCGTTTCCGCGCTGTCGACGGCAGCGTATGCCGATAACGCTCCGACGCCCGACGGTACGCTGACCTGGTACGGCATTACGCTGTACGGCACGGTCGACGCCGGTATCCAGTACACGGCGCATGGTGCGCCGCAGAGCGACTACTTCGGTCCTGGCAGCCAGGAACTGATTGCCAAGCAGAGCGACTCGTCCGAGGCGATCATCGGCGGCAACAACCTCAGCCAGTCCAAGCTCGGCATCAAGGTCAAGGAAGACTTCGGCAACGGCTGGTCCGGTGTCGCCAAGCTCGAGTCCGCGTTCAATCCCTGGTCCGGGCAGCTGACCGACGGTCCGCGCTCACTGACGGAGAACAACGGCAAGGCCGCGGGCGTGCAGGAAGCGGCGGGCTCCTCGAGCCTCGCGGGCCAGCTGTTCGCCAGCGCCGCCTACCTTGGCATCAGCAACGCGCAGTTCGGTACACTGACCTTCGGCCGCAACACCGGCATCCTGCATGACGGCATCGCGATCTACGATCCGATGGGCACCTCGTATGCGTTCTCGCCGATCGGCAACTCGGGTGTTGCTGCCGGCGGTGGCGACACGGAAGACCGCCGTCTCGACAACTCGGTCAAGTACGATGTGCTGGTTGGCCCGCTGCACCTCGGCGCGCAGTTCCAGTCCAAGAGCGAAGCGCATCCCGGCACGGCGCAGGAGTTCGTCGTCGGCGCGTCATTCGACCACGGGTCGATCGATGCCTACTACATGCAGCGCAATGATGCGGTCTCGTTCGGCGCCTTGAGCGCCGCGCAGCTGACCAGCATCAGCCAGGTCTGCTCGGGGACCGCGGTGGCCAACATCGCCTGCGTGACCGACTACTCGAAGGCGGTCGCGGGCACCGTGTCCGACAACACGTCCTACGCGGTGATGGGCAAGTACAAGTTCGATGCCGTGAATACCACCGTGTTCGCCGGCTTCGAACAGATCAGGTACCAGAACCCGAGCGACCCGGTCGGTGCGGGCATCACGGGCCTCGGTGGCTATGTCGTCGCTGCGGTCAATGTCCAGTCCGGCGCTGACTCCACCTACCCGAACACCAAGCAGCTGACGATCAGCTGGATTGGTGCGAAGTACGCCCTGAGCCCGAAGTGGGAGATCAACGGCGCCTACTATCGTTACGACCAGAACAACTACGGCGCCACCGGCTACAAGGGCTGGACCGCGGGTTGCTCGAGCACCGCCAGCGCGCTGTGCAGCGGGTCGGAGAACTTCGTCTCCGTGGATACGATCTACCACGCTACGAAGCGCTTTGACCTTTATGCCGGTGCGATGTGGAACCAGGTCCAGGGCGGCCTGGCCGCGGGGTTTGCCTTCGCGACCGCGACGATCGATCCGACGATCGGTTTCCGCTACAACTTCTGACGCTGAAGACCTGACAACCCCGCCGCCGGTCCCCTGTCGCGGGACGGGCGGCGGGGTTTTTCTTGGCGTACCCCCGGGTGCGCTACACTGGGCGGCATGCCAGATCCCAAGGTTCGCAGCGGCCAGAAGTACCTGACTCCACAGGGCTTCACGGCGATCCGCGACGGCGTCAGGGAACGCGCGCCGGAGCCGGCGACGGATGCAGCCCCGGCCCGGCCTGCCGTGCCGAAGCCGCAATGGCTGCGCGCGCAGCTGGCAGCGGGTGCCCGCTACGGCATGGTGCGCCAGATCGTTCACGAACACCGCCTCAGCACCGTCTGCGAGGAGGCGAAATGTCCGAACATCGGCGAGTGCTGGAATGCCGGCACTGCGACAATCATGCTGATGGGCGCGGTCTGTACGCGCGCCTGTCGTTTCTGTGCGGTGGATACCGGTAATCCGCGCGGCTGGCTCGACCCCGGGGAGCCGGAGAATGTCGCCCGCTCGGTCCAGCTGATGCAGCTGAAATACGTCGTGCTGACTTCGGTCAATCGCGACGACCTGCCCGACGGCGGCGCCGCGCACTACGCGGCCGCGATCCGGGCGATCAAACGCGTCAATCCCGGCACCGCGGTCGAGGCCTTGACCCCGGACTTCCAGGGCAACTTTGCCGACGTGCATACCGTACTGGAGTCGGGCCTGGATGTATTCGCGCAGAATGTCGAGACGGTGCGCCGCCTGACGCACCCGGTGCGCGATGCGCGCGCCGGCTACGACCAGACGCTGGATGTGCTGCGCGAGGCACGCAGGTTTCGCAGCGACATCCTGACCAAGACCAGCCTGATGCTGGGACTCGGCGAGACCGAGCGGGAAATTCACGAGACCATGGCCGACCTGCGCGCGGCGGGTGTCGACCTGCTGACACTGGGCCAGTACCTGCGGCCGACGCCCAACCACCTGTCCGTCGAGCGCTACGTGTCGCCAGCCGAGTTCGATGCCTGGCGCGCGGCCGCGCTCGCGCTCGGGTTCGTCGAATGCGTCTCCGGACCGCTGGTACGTTCGAGTTACCGCGCCGAGCAGGCGCTCGCCCGCAACAACGCGGGTGTCGTCAACCAGCGCAGCGGGTGATGACCCAGGACAGCCTCGCGCCGCTGATCCGCCAGCTTGGCCTGCAGCCCTACGAGCCGGTCTGGCAGGACATGCGGCGCTTCACCGATGAGCGCGGCGAGGCAACCCGCGACGAGATCTGGTTCGTCGAACATCCGTCCATCTTCACGCTCGGCATGAACGGCAGCCGCGAGCACGTGATCGCGCCCGGCGATATTCCCGTACTGCAGATCGATCGCGGGGGGCAGGTCACCTACCACGGACCGGGGCAGCTGGTGGTCTATCCGCTGATCGACATCCGTCGCCAGAAGCTCGGCGTGCGCCAGCTGGTCGTCGCGCTGGAACGGGCCGTCATCGACTTCGCGGCCTCGCTGGGAATCACCGCGACCTGCCGGCGCGATGCGCCGGGCGTTTATGTGAACGGGGCCAAGCTGGCGAGTGTGGGCCTCAGA
>Ga0302320_10006427_pt1 | contig 26079 bp, 21 predicted proteins | sample Bog_T0_3_FD_202130 | JGI IMG/M metagenome (GOLD analysis project Ga0302320, IMG submission 202130) | Peat permafrost microbial communities from Stordalen Mire near Abisko, Sweden - Bog_T0_3 | ecosystem: Environmental > Terrestrial > Soil > Wetlands > Peat | place: Sweden: Abisko, Stordalen Mire... | reverse complement strand
ATCGAAATTTGTTTAACAGTAACCACAATATCCTCTGTTCTGATCTTCAAGAACATCCCTCAATTTTACTCGTCCGTCGGCAGTTTCGTCATCTCGTTCTGTTAATCTTCTATCTATCATTTTATTCAATAATAACTTAATAGCATAGTCGATTCCAACACCAGCTTTTGCGCTAACGGGAACTCCAGCAATAAAATCATTAGTACAAGCAAAATCCATATAAGGTTTAATACTATCATTGGTTTCATAGCGCTTATCTTCATCGAACTTCTTTTTATTTGACTTCTTTCCTTTCTTTTCATCTCCTCTCTTTTCATCTACTTTCTTTTCATCCTTTGTTACTGTTATTATGTTTGGCATTACTAAAGAACCATTTCCATTATTTCTTGGTCTTTCAATTACGGTTGTTTGATCTTCATCTAAGGTAATTTCAACTGAAATAAGATCTGGATCAGTTTCTATGACAGGATTGTTATTATCGTTTACAACCGGAACTAACTCTCCAAAATTCCAAACTTGAGTTGTACCGAATAAATCCATTTTATTAAAGAGAAGTACGCATGGCGGAAAGTTTTGTTCCCCAATCTTATTAGTTGAATTTTCCATCACTGCCTGTTTCCATAATAGTACTTGATTTTTTGTCGTGTCTCTAGTAACATCAGAAACACAAAGAACTCCGTCAGTTTGACGATAAAAAACATTTACTTGAGTGCCTATCCTCTCTTGTCCCGCTAAATCCCAAAGCTGTAAAGTAATTTTATAGTTTTTTGATACTTCTTTTCCATCCTCCAACTCTGTGATAGTTTTGAAGATGGTCTTATAAGCGAAATCCGCTCCAATTGTTGATTTATAACGAGTAGTGAATACATCATTGACATATCGCTTGACCAAAGAAGTTTTACCAACTCCTGGTTCTCCTACTATTAACACTTTAAATACCATCTCGTCTAATTCTTCGTTTTGTTGGTCATCTGACGGTTGTTGATCCATTTTTAAATAAACAAAAATTTTCTTAAATATCTTTTTATATTTAAGATCTAATTAATTTTTAGGATGGTCTACCACCTTGAGCAGCTAATTGTCTTTGTCGTGCTTGAGCGGTAGCTTGTTGCCTCTGGCGGGTAGCCTGTTGAGCTTGCTGTTGCTTTTGAGCATCCTGTTGTTTTTGAGCTGCATCGGCTTTTTGCTGATCGGTTTGATCAGGTTTCTTCTTTAGAATTGTACCTTTTGCTAATGCAGTGAGAGCAACAATAATAACAACAATAACAACAATAGCAATAATAGCCGCGGCAATAGCTCCAATTTGGCTACCGGCAGTTCCTGTAGCAGTACCAGCTTGTTGCAAATTTAATTGCATTCTAGCAGTGTTTTCCATTACACATGCAGCATTAGCATTTCCATTCTGAGTGAAACCAATATCTCCGGTCTTAGAATTGGTGGCATAAATCAGAGTATTTTGAGTATTATTGCTGACGTTAGCATGACAAAAATTCTGTAGAATTTGAGTAAGGTTTAGACTTATATCGTTTTCTGTAGTGTCAGCTGTTGTATTAACTTGAATTCCGGGAAATAGACTAGGACTCGCCATACCATTTGCAACGGCTGTTTGTACGGCCAAAGTAGTTTGGCTCACCGCATTCGACATATAACAACTAGCGTCGGCACTACATTGTTGATCGAAAGTGATGTTACCCGTTTGGGTATTTGTTAGAACGATTGTTGTACCGCTAATTAAATTGACACAATTAGCGGTACAGGTATTTTCTGCTTCTTGAAAAACATTTGCTGTTTGATTATTTATTACCGTATTAACTGAAGTTGAAACCGCTGCTCCCATCGGTTGAATTCGCCTTTAATTTGTCTTTAATTTATTTTTATTTTAATTCCAACTTTTTAATTTACAACCACAATTAAATTTTCGAAAAATTAATTGGTCATTTAAACAATTACCAATTAAAAATAAACTAATAGGGCGAGAAATCAATAATACTAAAATGGCTGATCCCCAAATTGAAAAGAAAATTTTACCAAAAATTTTTATCGGAACTCCTTGTTATGGTGGACAATGTTTTAATAATTATGTTGTTTCTCTCCTTGAAACTTATCAATATTTCAAAGACAAGAGTATCCAAGCTATCCTAAAAGTTCAATTTCTCACTAACGAAAGTCTTATTACAAGGGGAAGAAATACTATAGTGGCCAAATTTCTAAGCGAAAAAGACGCTACTCATCTTTTATTCATCGATGCTGATGTTTCTTGGCATCCTTCTACCATTGAAAAATTATTAAATGCTAATGTTGATATTGTTGGTGCAATTTGCCCAAAGAAAACTTATCGATGGGGCAACTTAGCCAAGATCTTACCTGATTTAGTTGAAATTGATGAAAGTCCTAATCAGAATGATCAAAAACCAAAATTCAAGAAGATCGATGAAAGGGTAGAGGATTACATCAAATCTAATCTATTGGACTATTCTTTATTATATACAGACAATAATGTTATTAAGAATAACCTATTGGAAATTAAACATGTTGGAACAGCCTTTATGATGATTAAACGAGAAGTTTTAGAGAAAATGTGTGCTAATTTTCCTCAGTACAAATTCGAAGAAGATGGTGGAATTCTAAATCCAGATGAAAACAAGTTCATGTATAGCCTTTTTGATTGTGAAGTTTGTCCTCAAGGGGATGGTACTAATCGATATTATTCTGAAGATTACTTATTTTGCAAAAGATGGAAAGAAATGGGAGGAAGGATTTATGCCGAAGTAACATCTTTATTGTCACATACTGGAACTCATACCTTTCAAGGTAACTATTTGGGAACTTTGCGACTAGGACCTACAGGAAGTTGTTTATTAGAGAATAATATTCAACAGAATAAACCGAGTAGCATTGTTGAAGTTGATCGAGACTTAAATAAACAACCGTTCAACAATATCAAGGTTAAACATTATGGTATTTTTGGATTTAATTTTGACATTTTAAAGGTTGTATTAGAATTGGCTTTATTAGTAACCATTTTGTCAGTTTATTGGAAACAATGACTATTCTCTTTCCTTCCACCTGTCTCTCCTTATTTATTTGATTTGCCCTTTACAAATCAAATTTTTTCTTCCTTAACCCTTTCTTGTTATTATTTTCCGGGTTCTTCCTTATTACTATTTACCCACAACCAATATAATTTCGGAAATAATTCTCGTAAAGATCTTTTTATATGAGGGCTCCAACGAATAGGACCTCCTCTAGGAGTAGTACTTATTCTTTTTATGTCTTTTTTCCAAACGTATAGTGCTCCGGGGAAAGCTTGTGTTCCAGCGCCTGAGAACGTAATTATTCCTTCCCATTGTGACCCTTCTAAAAAATCTTCAATAAACAATTGCATGGGACCAACCATATCCCTATCTCTGATGTTAGCAATATTGATGGCTAAATAACCACCATTTTTCAAATTTTTCCAAATAATCGTTAATGATTTAAATAAAAACCTTACCATCCATTGATCAAATTCTGGATAACTATCAACTGATTGATTCTCTCCATTATATCTCTCTATGATATAGAACGGAGGTGAAGTTAAGGCAAGATCAAACAATCCATATTTTTCAACATCATCTTCCACCAACTTTTCTGACCTTTCAAATGGTTGATAAATTATTCTTTGTTTTCTTTCAGTGCTATCTTCTTGTTTAGAAATCCCTTTACATTTTAAACACTGAGCAGTTAACCTGTCACCTAATAAATATTCATCTTGATGTAAATCACAAAAAATCGCAGGACAAGTTTTACACATTTTATTCCATTTCTTACCACAAAAGCAGTAATTTCTTTTACCACTATATTTATCTTTTTCTCCTTCCGTCTCTATCTTGTTTACCGTTGTTCCCAATAAATTAACAAGTTCTTCATGACCATGTTGGAGAAAAGTGTTAGGATCAAATCCTAAGTAATTCATTTCAAAAGCACAGGCTGTATAAACTCTATCTCCCCATCCTGCTGACATATCTAACCATCTTTTACCCTTATAATCTCCATTAAAAATAGCATCTAAGAATGCTTTAGTTTTGGTAACTCGAAAAAGAGTTAATTCTCTTGCTCCAATATGAAACATTGCTTCTCTCAAATTTTTTCCATTTACTATTCCTTTAGATGCACAAGCAATGATAGCACGTTCTAATTGATTGTCATCATACCAGTCATCTTCGACTGAGCGATCATATTCTTTTCTTGCCCTTATTCTTTCATATTCTGTGAAGAAATCAACCGCCATATCAAGTTTCCACCAATCATTCTTTTTGGTGACAAATTGTAAAGGTTTTCCACGAAATACAGTAGGAAGCCACCATTCACCAGTATGACCTTTTAACTCGTGATGAGTCCTTTCTACCCAATTTGGTTTATAAGCTTTTAGCTTTTGAAATGCGTCTAAGACGTATTGTTTAGTGGAAGAGTATCTTACTAAAGGGAAAGGTAATTCTCGCATTCTAATTTCTTTCAGAATAACTAAAGCCTCGCTCTTTTCGTCATTAGTGGAGAATGATCTTTCATAATCAAATCGTTCATGAAAATCTTTTTCAGCACCAGGACTCTTTCTAATGCTATTATTGAGACTGAGTGATTCAGACGACGATTTAATAGGTTTCTTTTCATCATCCGATGCTATATTTTTTTCTATTACTGCTTCATCGTAAGGATCTATTCCTTCAGCTGAATCGGCTGACGATTCTATTTCTGAACTCGGTCTTATCACATTCCGGAAAGTGTCATTTTCAGAACCTTCCGAAGCATAATGTTCGTCGTCAAAAGGTTCATCTTCTTCAAAGTCATCCATTTCGAATTTTTAGTATTAAGAAGTTTTTTATTTCAGAAAAGTGATCTTTTATTTTTCATTTTTGACAATATCAATATTGTCAAATTTATATTCCCTTTATATTCTTGTTTATATTCTTGTTTATTACCTGTTAATTACCGTCTTCATTTTCTGATGGCTGGCTGATGTTCATTTTTAGTCTTACGCCAGCACCCATTAAAAGATTTCTATCAAGTAGGGTTACATAGGGCAATGAGATTTTAACTGCTTTTGCTTCATCTTTGCATAAAGGACAAACTATCGATTTGTTTGGATCTTTAACTTTTTGATAGCAATCCATTCCACAAGTCGTACAGACGAAGATCTCTGTTTTACCGCTAGCGTCTAAAAGTCTATCACCAACAAAAGCTGATGCACCAGATTTAATACAGGCGAGAGCATCCATCAAATTGAAACGCAATCCTCCTTCTCTCGTTCTTCCCGAGTTAGGCTGTCGAGTCAATTGATTAATACCTCCTCTTCCTCGTCCTTGTAACTTATCTTTGACTTTATGGCCTAGTGCCATATAATAGGAATATCCTGTTACGATTTCACCCTTAATCTTTTTACCAGTTCTAGGATTATAAAAAGTTCTACTACCATCTCTATTGTAACCCATCAACTCTAACTCTTTCATAGCATCATTAATATCAACATCAACTTTGAAGATAGTGGCATCTCTTAAAGCGTTTAACCTTTCTTTTCTCCGAATATAAATATCGACTGCTCGTTCGGGCAATTTAATTATATTTTCCCTCGGAATGATTGTTATTCCGAAATTGCTTTGCCATACTGTTTGAGCTGATTTTGCATTGTAAACAGTTTCAGTAACGGGTGTCCTCTGGCCATTTTGATCATTTTCAAATACGACTTCACCATCCTTATCTCGAACGAACAATCTTTCTCTAATTAGAAATTTAGCTCTAATTTTGGCTAGATCACTATATTTTGTCACGCCAGCAGGAAATGGAATAGTTTGATGTGACAATTGATCTAATATTTGTCTCCCAAGTGCCTTGTCTGGATCGTTAGTCTTCTTTCCAGTTCTTCTGTTAAGGATCATCAATAATTTTCCGCTAATGTCAAAAACATAAACATCATCTTCGATAGTAACAAGAAATTTATCTTTGATTTTATCTAGATCGTCTTGCTTAACGAGTCCTTTAGGAAAAGATTGAATAATTGGATTATTTACTTCTTCGCTGTTAACCAAAACGAACTTTGAGATAAATTGGATCTCGGAAGGAATAGTAAAATCGAAAGAGAAGAAGATCAGATTTCCTACTTGAAAAAATTCTTTTCGATAATCAGCAATGAATTGATCAGCAATGGGGGTCTTAAAATTTCCTCGAATATAAACTTCTCTCAAACTGTCGCCAGTGACTCCCGTTATTGGCTTAATTTTATCATCAGGAATATTACTAATTCTAATTCCTCTCAGGGGATTGAGTTTTTCATCATCAATATCAGTTTGGAGATCGAAAAACATCCCAGGAATATCTTCGATCTGTCCCTCTTGAACAACGAAGCTGTTAGAGACATTTTTAGCCCAAGACACTGGAACAACTGTCCTAATATTATCAAGATCTTCTGGTCTTCCAAAAACTAGAATGTAGCTTTTGTTAGTTGTTCCACCAAGTGATCCGTCAGGATGAAGACCCTTATAAAAACTTATCGCCCACAATCCACCTGCAAAACCTTCGATACTAGTTGTAATATCATTCTCCTTAAGAAAAGTCATCGATTCTTGGTCGTAAACTTCGTCTGATGTAATAACAATATATTCCGCTTTCTTCTCTGGTTTAGAAGAAACAATCGGTTGTTGAATAGTTTGTTTAGCGGTGAAACGGGCAGCCAATTCTTCGAGATTACTTGTTAGACCCATCGATTGAGAATTTGAAGGCTGTTGTAGTATAGAGACTTGTTTCTTGGAATCAGAGTTGGAAACAAATTGTCCTTGCTGATTGATTTCGCATGATTTGTTATCGGAGGTTTGGACAGATGGTTTACTATTGTCATAAGTAGCCGGTCCTCTATTTTCTCCACTGTTATCAAACTTATACTTATCCCATTTGTGCTTATCAACGATAAAAATTCTCTCAAGAGGAGCGAAAACATCCAATCCCTGGTTACGATAGACGCTCCAAATATTCTTATTTTTATCTGGTAGAATGTAAGCTTCGGTTACTAACAGTTCCATCATTTGACCAATGGTCATTCGAGATGGAAGACCTTGGGGATTAAGAAGAATATCTGGAGTATTACCGTTTTCATCATGGGGCATATCTTCGTTTGCTACGACTAAAGCAGCGATACCTTTTTGCGAAAACCTAGAAGCAATCTTGTCTCCCATGTCAATATTGTCAGACCATCTAATAATAACAGAAAGAATTTTAGTACGGTCCTTTCCTTCATTCCATATAATGCGATCAACGATTCCTTCTCTCAAAGAATCAAAAATCAGATCAGAAGATCCTTTATTTTCACCAATTACCCAAGTCTTTCTAGCCAAAATATCTTTAGGCATAACTCTCACTGGAACTTCTACAAAGAGTTTACGCTCCGTTCCATCAACGTTTCTAACAGTTTTGACGATCCTTTTCTTGACTCTAATAACTCCTCTGCCATATCGGTCTGGATCTAGTCCTTTTGTTCTAAGATTCTCTATAAAAGCTTCACCAAAATCTAACTCTCGTCCTTCTTCTACAGCCATCCTGAAGACTTTATATTTAGTGGAAGAAAGACCGCCCATGTCAAGAAATCTTTGATTAATAACAATACCGTCTTCTTCTCCAGAGCTATGGGGAGTAACCAAAACCTTTACATTTACACCGAAGGGATCGTCTTGAAGTAATTGTTCATACATTTTAGTCTTTATTAGAGGAACTTGGGGATCATGGAGACGAGCAAAATCTTCAGTGTTGCGTTCCATGTAAGCAGAGGATGGAACCGTAATTGGTTGTTTAACCATGGCAGTAAAATAAGAATTTCTAACGACAGGATTGTTACCGGCAAAAGGCATCACGTTTGCTGCAGCACCCAACAGAAAAGCAGGGTTTAGCATAATATGATCATACCTTTCGGGAAGACCTTCTTGGATCGATTGTAAATAAATATCTACTGAAAGAGCAACATCCAAAAACTCAAATTCAGCTGAATCAACAAATTCTATCAAACCCTCGGCAATAAAGTCTTCGATGGTACGATTCGAAATGCTAGGATCTTCGTTGATAAGATTATAAAGAAAATTGACAGTCTTGATGGGATCTTCGGCAACAATCAACGGTTGAATAATTCTACCACCAGTGGTATCGATTCTAAGATCTCTTACCAGACCAACTCCCTTCATAACTTTTTGTGAATAATGAATTCCAGTGTGAGGGTGAATCGTCCCATAACGACGCATATTAATCAAAAGTTGTCGGAAAGAAAGACCTTCAACAAACCCGATGAACTTTCCATTTAGGTATAAAGGAGTATCTCTAACTTGACTTTTGTCTGGAAGAGCTGGTGGGACTGTTTTGGCTGGTATTCTCTTAACATTAGAAATCAATCCTATTGAGGCTAAACCATTAAGCTCATTCCTGGTGGTTTGAATAATCGATAATTTTCCATCTTCTGGTTGCTGTAATTGAGTTAGAATCTGGTTCTTAATGATATCATTATGAGAAGGTTGAGCCCCGTTAGCCAATTTCTGTTTAATATCTTCCGAAACTCTAATCGCTGATTGCTGAACAGCAGAAGGATCTAAATTAATTCCCTCGATGTCATATCTTCGACTGGTCTTCAATGTATAGAGTTTATAAGCTAAAGTTTCGCGATCAAAAGATTCATTTGTTATAAAAGCAGCGTAAGCCAAATGTTCAACATTACCACATCTTTTGCCCTCAGGAGTCTCAGAGATGCAAACTGCTCCACCTTGGAGACCAGTGATCTCTCTTGAAGAGGTATCAGAATTATAATCATTGCTCTGCGCTGAAATCCTTCGAAGATACGAAACTCTTGCAATGGTCACAACCGGCATGTTGTCTGTTACTCCCGTTCGAGGCTTAGTAGCTATCTTATCATTCCACATTCCAGATCTGAAGTTACTATCATACTCTTCTGTAATGATCTTATCGGAAAGTCTTTTCATAATTGGAATGATGTCCTCGGACTTCTTGACATCCTTAATAATCCCCTTTTCGATTTTCCTAAACATTTGTTGAAAACGAGACATCAATAACAAACCTGGATTCTCAAACTTCTGATTGGCGAGAGTATCGCGATCATCGAGATTGTCGTATCCGAGTTCTACTCTCAACACTTTGACGATCATGGCAGCAAGAACATTGAATCTGGAATCCATATCTTTCTCGAAGGTCTTGAATTCAAAATAAGCAGCATAGGTAACAGGACTACTATTTTGATTAAATGGAACACCTCTCCTATAATAGAGATAATTGAAAAGACCATTTAAATTAGCTTGATCTAAATTTGGTGAAGCAGCAAGAATAATACTTAAAATGTTAAGAGTAATATCAACTTCTCTTTGCCGAACAAATTCCGCATTTTCTCCCGGCTGAGGAGAGTAAATTTTTGGAATAAAGAAATTAAATGGTCTAAATCTATTTTCCAATTCTATTGCCTGTTGTTCATCGGAAGGAGTTATTCTATTGAGATAAGCATAATGCAACTGATTAATTTCATTCCTAACCGCTTCGATAACGCCATTAGCTTCTCTAATCTCTCTCAGTTGAATAGGAATCGCTTTGGTTGCACAATGAGGAAGAAATTGAGACGCGAAGGTTGTCAAAATTGGATAGGCTTTTTCTGCGATACTGCTTCCTCCATGTATTTCTGTCAAGGTAGTCGCTTTGATCGTTGCTTGCCAAAAGATAGTTTCATTTTCTTCGAGGTTTGCTTCGATGATGGTATCCTCAACGTAATCTGCGATCTTTGGCCACAACATATCTCCGGCATGAGTCTTCAAAACCTCCTCAAAGGTTTGTCTAGCAACAGCAAAGGTTGATGCTCCTCTGTAACCAGCAGTCTTAGCTCTAATTATTTCATTTCCGGTAATAGGATCTACGACTCCTGGCAAATCGGCAGCAAGATAGGCACTCATCTCTTGAATTGGATCGAGAGTATAAAGAAGAATTTTAGCCAAACGAAAGATTGAAATGACGTTGATTGCAATGGCTGAAGTTTTTCCTTCACCTTTGTCATAAACATTTTTCACAATCATTGGTAATTTGACATAAATTCTCTTATCACTGCTTCGTAGTCTCTCTTTTCCCGAGGTCATGATATAAGTTTCCAGTTGATAAATGGTGTAATCAATTCCTCTCGATCTAATTTGAGATGTTATTTTATAATCACTTCCTTTCTGTGAAGCAATACAAATTGGTTTATTTGCAGCTAAATAATTTTGAGTAATCAAAGTCTTCTCATAACCTCCTACAATGAAAAATCCCATGAACTCCTCTGGATCTTCTCCTTTCAGTTTTAATTCTTCTTCAGTTCGAATATCATTGAGATTATCGAATTTAGAACCCAACATGATAGGAATTTTTCCAAAAGAAGCTCTCTTTCCTCCAGTTAAATCAATAGTTGCCCCAGCATCAGTTCTCAAAACACAAGAAATCATAAGAGATCCCGAGTAGCTAGCTCTGGAGTTTCTGGCTTCAATCGGATACAAAAGATCATCCGGTCGCTGGAGATCTTCCGCTCTAGGCCTTTCCAGCGAAAAGTCGGTAATTTTTAGAATTCCAAGCTTGGGAATAACGATTTCTTTGTTCTCGAAGAAAGTTTTTAAGCCCTGGGTTCCAAACCAATCGAAACTTTCGATCAAATAGAGATTAACATATTGTACTCTTAAGATGTTTTTGGCTCCTCTCGTTGCAATATCGAACAGTGTCCAGGAAATAGCGTCCATAGTTTTTCTAATTAGCAATATCTCATCATCTTTGATTTTTGTTATGTCCGCGAGGGTCTTACCTGGCTTGTTCGGGGATAAACTCTTAACTGCAATTTGCTCCTTTTCTTTACTTACCGATCTTGTAGTTAGCTGATTAATCACCTCTTCATTTCCTGGTGCGTTATTTATTAGATTACTTCTCAAATCTGGGATCGGTTCTACGGTTCTAGCGTGTATATGTTCGTCTATAGGAGCATTTGGATCAAACTCCATAGGTTCTTTTTATTTTTTCTTTTCAAATTTTTTATTTTCGGTTTTTAACTTTAGCACAATTTATTTCTTGAACCTCTCTAAACCTTAATTTGAAATAATTAACAGCTGTGACTCATATTATTACTATCTATCACTCAAAATCTCTTTTAATCTCAAAATTAAAAGATAACAACACGCAAACTAATAAGATAAATATTTTATAATATCATCATTGACGGCTAATATAGTATCTTTACTAACTTTAGAATTATCAAAATACGATTCTACATTGAAATCCTCTAAATTAGTTTTAAGATAATAATAAACCAATCCTGCTGCTAAAGTTTCTATTTTAGATGCATTAAATAGTGGACTATTTCTTTTACACTTATCATGAATTTCCATTATTTCTTCTAAGCATGATTCCTTCATATTCAAACTACTAATCAAGTGATTTAACACGTCTCTAATCGATGTCGATAAATTTCCAACCCCTACAGTTGCTTTCATATCCTTTAAAGCCATATTTATATCTCTCTGTTTTATATTCAGAATATTCCGATACTCATCCTTGTCAAAAGGTATTCCCTTATTTTTACAAATTTCTGCTATACAGCAATAAATCATGGCTCTTCGTGGAGCATTTCTTTTGGTCTTTTCAGCTGTAATCTCATGATACCTACTAGTAACATTTATTTTAATATCATCAGACAGTTTAAAGGTCACTAGTTCTTGCAAAACTGAAACCTCTTTTACAACGTTATTAGTATAGTTATTATTAACATAAACATAATTTGAAAGGCTTCCACAATTTGGACAAATTTCCTCGCTGTTGATATTACAGCCACAATCCATCTTCTTTAGTTTTCTATTTTTAGCAATTTATTATTGATTTTAATTTAAGAAATGTTATTCTTAAATGTCCATTTTTGTTATCTTTCATTATTTAAAATATTACCAAAGAGGAATATCTATACCGTTAATACTATAAAAATGCATATCAATATTAGTCGCATACAATTCTGTAAGAGGATGATCAACGTGTAAAGGTCTCATTTTTCTTAATTTGTATTTCGCTGTTTCTCCAACAACACAAGCGGAAATCGTAATTAAAGCTTCATAAGGATCATTTAGAATTGGAAGGGTCCTTAAAAGACAATCAGGTCTTAATTTACCTTCAAATAGAATCTCGTCATTAATAAAATCAACACGATCCGTTTCGAAATATTTCAGAATCCAGGCTTTAATTTGATCAAACCGAGGGTCGTCCATTTCTTTATTTTATTCTTTAAGTTTATATATATATGTTTATATTTAAGAATAATATTCTTAAATATTATTTCTGGTCTTTTTATTGGCCATCTTTAATGTGCTCGGTAACTTGAAAGACTACTACCAATCGTGAAGTTTTACCAGCTGTTAAGTCACCGTTAACAAAGTTCCAAACGATATTGTCGTTTTTGGCTAGTGAAATTTTATTTACAACTTTAGTTTGATAATATCCTTGAGGATTCCAGATAGGAAATAAGACACCATTCTGAGAAGTTTTATTTCCTCCGCCGACCGTAACAATACCATATTGGGTTTCTTGTGTTCCATTTAATGAGAGATAACAAGAAAGAGCATCCGGGGTATATCCGATAGAAAATGTTACAGCAATATTTAAGATTTCTATTCTATAAATACCATCTTTATCAACCTTTATAGGCATTAAATTATCAATTGCATTGGTCAATTGAGCAGTATCATAAACGAAGTATTGATCATATTTTTGTGTGGTGGCTTTCATCTTTATTTCTTTTTATTATTTAAACAATATTGTTTAAATAATTTATATCTTTTTAAGTTTGTTGTTATTTGAAACTAAAACTTAAAATCAGAATAATCGGTCTTCATGACCAAAGCTTTCAACTTGGCATCATGATTTTCAATCCCCGTAAAGGGATTGTAACTTTCTTTGATGTCTTGAATATCATGTGCATCAATACCACAACTGAAGGTCTTTTCCGTTATGAGACTACCATTATTAACGGTATCCCAATAAACTACAATAATTGCCAAGTTAAGTTTCTTTTTCTTGTCATCTTTCCTGATTTTGATAATGTTGCAGCATCGATCGAGAGCTGCAGCGAAAAGGATATCATCAGTTGGAGGAAAAGCAATCATAAGCCGGATCGAATCAAAAAGTTTGTTGTCAGGATTTGAGAAATCTCCAAAGAAGTTTCCACTTGAACCAAGCATTTTATCCATATCATTAGCTGAACACCAAATCGGAGCATATCGATTGATTGATGATGCAAAAGCCTCGACTTCAGGTTTATACCTCAAGTAAAGCTGAGGTACGGCAGTTTCATTTGAAACAGAAGTAAAAGACGGCAAGCCAGAAAAGAAAACTGGTAAGCAACAATGTTCAACTATTCTAGTAGAAAAATCTTTAGACCTTATTAGATTAGTTAACTTTGATAAGTCGTCTAACTGAGCTTTTTCACTACTAGTCAAAAGATTTACTAATTCTAAATCTCCCAAGACACCAGCTACTTCTCTATACATTAATCCATACTTCTTACCTTTATAGACAAAAGCGACTCTATATCTAAGATTTGTAAGAGGACTAATAGTAATAGTTTTCTTAACATCTTCTAGTAGTTTTTGGTCAGATAGAATAGCTGTATACTCTGGTATTATTTTACTAAACTCATTAGCCATATCTTCATAAAATTTGTTTGGATTAGGAGCTATAAGATCTATCAAATATTGTCTATTTATAACATCTCTACTTTGTAAATACGCGATAGTTTGTTCTTTTGTGTATCCAAGAATTTGGATAAGAGATCCTAGACTATAAAGAATTCCTAACCATTCTCTCAAACTGTAGCTTCTCTGTTGTTTTAGTTTATATCGAGTTGAAGAATTTACAATTTCTCCTCCAAAAGAACTTTTAATTGCAGGAAGTGTATATTCGAAACTAACGACGTTGTTGACAAATGATGTGAATACCATATATAGAATAAAATTAGTACCCAAATTCTTACTAAGATCATCTAACTGTATTTCTGTTTCCACTGGTAAAGAATCAACGATTTCATCAGAAGTTTCGAAAGCTGGAAGGGTTTTTAAAGTGGTCCTTCCTAAAAATCCTAGAGATTGTCGGTATGACACTTGATCATAAATGAAAAATGGATGACCATCATTAAAACCAGCATTTAACTCGTCGAGAGTTCTACTTAAAGTTTTAATGTTAATATAACACCAAAGCGCTATTTGATCATTTACACCATAAATCCAATCAGTAAAATTCAAAGATTTATAACCTATGACATCTTCTTCTTGTTTCAAATCGATTTCTGACACATCGTAGGGATCACTGGCTTCCTCATCACTTACTTTTTTCCTATCTTCCCTTTTTGGTTGCAATTTTAGTTGGGTTTGAGGAGGAGGAACATAATAATTTATTGGAGGAGCAACTCCAGTAATGGAAGAAATAGTTTGAAATTGAGAAGGTTGTTGTAAAATGGACACTTGGTTTTTGGGTTGATTCTTTCCTTGAATTGGAACAGTTATGAAAGGCCTTGTTGATATTGACTGATCAATGTCCGATCGATATTGTTCGTCTGGCTCTTCGAGAGCAAAATCGTATTGTTTTCCTACAACTTTACCTTCAAAGTCGGGATCGACTACGAACGAGGTTAAGTTGAAAACCTCTCCTCTCGAAGTCATATCTTCATTTACTACTTCGACATCTCTAAGCAATTGATCGAGCTCTACTTTAATATCGGTGTAGAGACTCAGATCAAAGTCAATAGCAACAATGTAGAAGACAGTACTAGTTGCATCAGTACTAACAGGTTTACTTATACACAACTGTTTAAACAAATATTTATAAAGATAACAAATATCAGTAATAAGTCTAGTACTGAAAGAACTGACTTTCAGAATAAATTTTCCACCTTGTTTTAAATACGTTAATCCGTGGATGCATGGATCGAAAAACGCTTTATTGTATTTAGGTTTTGAGGGGTCTAAGTAAACTCCTTGTCCTTCTTTATCGACAGTTCTTCCATAAGTCTCCTCGACATGAATGATGATATCGGCTGGAAGTTTAGCTTCCACATTACTTTTAATGCTCTTAAGATACTTTTCATCTGAAAGCTTATTTAAAACTGACCATCTTTCATCTAAATCAAAAACACTAGTAAATTCAATTCTTTCGAATCTATCTGGTCGATCGCCTTTTGATGAAACGCCATTAAGGGCGTCGTAATATTTTTCGTCTTCGTCATTAACAGAAGCATCACTTGAACCTTGTCCATCCAAAAGAATAAGGATAATATAACAATTTCTCTCGTAAAGAAATTGTAAATACCTTGGATCGAAAGTAAGTACAACACTCTTTTCTGAAAAGAATTGTAGTTGAGAGTCAAGAGTCAAAAAATCATAATATTCTCTTACATATTTGATTTCGCTTCTTTTCTTTAGAAAGTTGTAGAACGGATCTGTGACAAGTTTAAGCTGATTTAATTCTACCGTATTTTGCAGTGAACTAGATTTTAAATAAAATTCGTCAATAGCTTGGTTTAGTTCTTCTTGCGGCACGATAGAAATATATGATGCTTGTTCTTCACTATTTAGATTAAAAGTTGGTTTAGCAACATCTTGAGTATATATATTCCATTGACTAAAGGGTTCTAATGTATTTAGATAAATGGAACTAGCAATGGCACTATCCATATTTCTTTTCTTTCTTTTAATTTTACAATTTTTATTTTTCGCTTTTTATTTTAATCTCTTTAATGTTATGTAACTCTAAATAAAAACTGAAGTGTTTTTATTTTTAAAATCACAAAACAAAAATATTTGTTAAAATGGATGAAGACGATGTTCTTAATGTTTCAAATGAAAAGGAGATTGACGTTAATCTCACTCTATCTAGACTAAGAAAAAGATCTAAATTTGATCAATCAACAGATAATCTGAAAGGAAAATATGATAAGAAGGCCAAAGCAATCATTAATTCTTATCAATTCAACAAAGAAGATGAAAATCCATATATCAGTGCAGATGAAAGTTGTGAATCATCTGAAGAATTTGATAGGAATGTTATGGATGAAGAAGGAGGTAGAAATAACATAAGAAATATGTTAGAGATAGAAGATGATAATGTCTTGTTTCTAGAAGCTTTTAGGCTATTAAATCTTGGTAGAGTAAATCAATTCTTAAATTTTGGAATCATTAAGAGAAAATTTAAAAGTGCTTTGACATTATTAGAAAAGGTAATAGATTTTAATATCAGAACTAGATTATGGAATTTATTATGGGATAGAAATCTTTACGTAGTAAAATCAAAACATTCGATCCCTTTAGGATCATGTATAGCTTGTAATAGGCAAAGAAGACTTAATTACCGTCTCTATCAAAACGATACTGCAGAAAAAATAGGTATAATGGGATCTGATTGTTTCGAGGTGAGATTTCAAAAACTAATAGACTTACGAGATGTTTGTTATATGCTTTCTTTACTTATTCATAGAGAAGATTTCTACGAAATCGTGGAAGAGCAGTTAGAAATAGTATTTGATAAAATTAATGGTGCCGAAGCTGAGATGGTTAAGCGTTATCCTATCGATTAACTAAACAGATAAACGACATATATCTTAAGGCTGATAGAAAATAAACTAAAAATAAAATTTTATTTTTGTTAAATTCTAAACCAAAATGACTGATCTGGTCGTTATTAAAACTGAAGTCGAAGGGGAAGCATGTAACCGCAACTTCATGATAGGTCATAACATGTTTGTGGTATCACGCTCTGAGTGGCAAAGCTTTGCTCCCTACCTTAAGGAGCGAGATTCTTACTACGAAAGTCCAATGGATCTTTATGATATTTACAAAGGAGCGCAAATCATTGAAGCAGAAAAAGCTGTTCTTGATTTTATTGAAGCATACGGGGAAGATCTTCATCTTACTATTATTCGAAGCTTTGTTCAGAAAAAGAAAAGGGAAGGAGATCTTTATAATATTGTCGATAGGATCGCTCTTCTGCCCAAGGTTAAACAAGAAATAGAAGCTCTTCATAGCGAACAGGATAAGATATATCCTTCTTTGTTGGGTGATACCTTTACTGTTCTGAAAAGACCTCAAAAGTGCAAAATTAGAATTCCGATTCTTGATGATGTAGACAATTTTCTGATTGAGCGATGGCTAGTTCCTTATGGTATTGAAGATGTAGAAAGGTGCGGAATAAAAAATCGAGAGATGTTCAATATCGACAATTATGCAAAGACTAAAAGAAGTATTCTTAAGGCTGATGACTTTAGCCTCTACGTCGAATTTCCTGGTTATGCCTTGAAAATTTCGATTTGCGAAGATACTGTAAATGTTTCTAGTGACATTAAGATTAAAGTCGAGATGGTGAATGCTTTTGAAATACTTTTTAATTATCCACTCTTTCCAAAGGATGAAAAGTTCCAAAAGGGACAAGCTCTGTTAGAGAAAATTAAGACCATGAAAAGTTATCAACCCAGAACGTGTACTTTTTATACCTTTAGTTATTACGTTTTCAGTCGAGATGACTTTGATCAGCAAGAAGAAACTATAATGACAAGACTTTTCACTTCTTTCGAGAAGTTGTATACCGGTATTTCTAATTGGGTTTCTGATTATTTTCGTTCTAAGTATGTTAAGCCAGAGAATAAGACTGATAAGTGTCCCAACGGGTGTTTTCTTATCCTTACTGACAAAGATTCGAAAGATCTTTACAACTTGGAGGGAATGGACAAAAACTTTTTAGAGAATATCAGTCAAGCTTTTAAAGTAGTAGATATTGATTTTGCCAGAGAATTGAATAACAATGAATACTTGATGGTAGGAAGTGATACCTACAAATCGTGTTATATGAGAGAAAACGGTGGGAATTCGGAAGATTTTGGCTGTTGTATTAATCCAGAAGCATTGCAATATCATATTCCTCGTCACGAATGTAAAAAGGATGAAGATGAGCGATGCGAAGCTGATGATGATGTCCACCTTCTGTACTTTATTTTTTCTAAGGATGATAATTAAAAAAACAACAAACAAAAAGCAAAAATAATAGTATGATGATACTATTATTTTCAATTAAATAAGAAGAGAAAAGAGTTAACCCTGTCTCCATTCATGATCACAAGTGTCACAAGTGTAGAAGACAACACCACCTTCATCACCAGCTCGAACAAATTTCTCTTCCATGTGACACTCGTCATTTTTGCATCGACCGCAAACAATTCCTTTGACTGGTTTTCGTTTTCTAGTTGATAAGTTAATTTTAATTCTCTCTTCTTGTCTAAGATTTTCGAGAGCGGGAGCTTCAAAAACTGTATCATCGCGATGTAATAGATTTTTCTTAACTTTTAATTCCTTCTTTTTGGCAAGACTCTTGATGTAGTGTTCGAATTTTACTCGAGCTATCTCTTCTTGCCCAGGATGATAGCCAGCATTTTTGCTCTTGTGGCTGCCAGTATCAGGAATATTATCTGAATTTTGAAGCCCTCTCAATTCTGAATCAATATCATTTTCCAAAATATTTGCTCCATTCTGTGCTATGTCTAATTCTCTTCCAGTGTCGGTATCGATACCCCTATAGAGGTCATAAACTCTAATTGCTTCTTGAATTTCAACAAAGGGAATTTCTATTCCACCAGTAGGAAAGAGAGGTAACATTAATCCATTTCCTGAATCATAGACGGTATCAAAAAGAACGGCAACAATAACATCTGAAAGATCTAATAAACTGGCAACTCTACTCCGAACATCACCCTCAGGATATACAATAGTTTGCACTGGTTGTCCATTCGCATCGGCTTTGACTACTCCTGAATACTTTGTTTTTCTTTTCGATTCTGCTTTCTTTCGTCTAGCAGCTAAGACTTCTTTAGCGCTCATACGCTAAATTATAATTTAGCTTGAGTACTTTTTATTTTATTTTTCTGAAATTTTTATTTTCGATTTTTTTATTGAACCTTTATCTAATCGTCAAGATTCCAATAATCTTGACGTCTTTTTATTCTATTACGATATTAAAAATCTAATTGGAGATGAGAAGCTTAGATACCCATCTGTTTGGCTTGGCCACGGTACAGAGCATAAATTTGCTCCTTCTCACCGTTGATCTGCTGGTAGGACATGGCATATCCATTGAAGAGCTCCTGGGCAATCAGGCCCTGATCGAGACTGGACTTGGCCTTGATGAGATCTTCTTGTGCCTTAGCCACTCGCTTGAAGGCATCCTTCACCTTGTCTTTGGTCTCCTTGAGAGCTGCAAACTGACCCTCGAGCTGCTTGAAGATCGCGGTGAGTTGTTCGTCCAACTTGGGTCCGGGAGTCTCCTTGCTTCGCTTCTCGACGAAGTTCTTGATCAGCTTCTGGATGTCGGTGTACGACAAGTTCTTCAGATCAATCGGAGGAAGGGGCTGAGCAAGTGGCTGTCCAGGCTCCTGTGGCTTCAGCTTGTGAGAAGTGTAGATGTAGGGCTGAAACAACTTGGTCATCATCTCGTCGCAAGAAAAGCGAGAGAGCTCAGCATCGTGGACCAGTCCGTTGGCCAGAACACGATGGGTGAAGAACTTGGTGATCATAGCCGCCGAGAAGATCGGACGTTGTCCAGCAGGCCACAAATGAGAACCCTCCTTCAGGCCGAGCGCGACTGCCATCTCAGGCTTGATGTAAGCAGGAGCAGCGAAACCAACCAGCGCTCCAGTCTTGGCCTTCGACTTGCCCTTGGCAAGCTTCTCGGTGATGTCAGCAAGCTTCTTGAGCAGACTCGCAGCAGAGTTGAAGTTGGTACGAATACCGGCTTGAGGACCGTAGACCTTCTTCCCAACAAGGCCGTTGGGCAACTGACGCAACTTCATATCATTCTCGAGATCTTCAGCGTAACCGCGAATGTCCTCAACGAGAGCCTTGACTGAAGCGTTGTAGGCGATGGTCTCAGGGTCCAATTCGGCGTTGGGATCGGCAGCTACTGGTTGAGTGGCCATTTCGAGAGTTTTCTTTCTCCTAAAATAAAAGGTGAAAAAATCAAATTTCCTCTAGGGCAATTTTAGTTTCTATGACAATAAAAAGTTATTTTGTCAGTTTTCAACAAAAAGAAAAATAGTCATAATAAAAATTTTTAGTGCAAATTCGTCAATAAAACTGGTATAGAGTAAATAAAAAGAATCATTTAGTTATAGAAATCTTGTTATGTAGAGCTTGATGGTTTGAAAGAAGAAAATGGAACAATGAGAAGGGTATGAGGTTTTCGGCAATTATTATACTAAGAATAATTGTTATGGAATTAATAAAAATTTGCCTTGATTTAAGTGTCATAGATCAATCATTAACATGAAAAAATGAAATTAAATTTTCTTGAAAGAAATAAATAAAGAACTTTGAGAACTTTCAACTATTCAAACTATTTCAATTATTCAAACCACTTGACCTTTGAAAAGAAAGAATGGTTTACACTGAAGTTCAAATTGTTGTCGGTTATCCTGTTACGGCTCCGCAGTTGAAAGCACTTTTTCACCAAGCAGATTTTGAATTTGATTGGGATGAAAGTCGTGACGATTGGCTAGACATTCTTCAAAGATTCTTTCATGAGCAATTCTTAATTCCATATTACAAGGGAAATATTCCTCTATGCGGCAAAGAACCCACTATCACTGTTATTTCATATCCTTCCTGTTCTGAACTCAGTGAGAAAGTCTACATCATTGGAAAGGTCTTTCGAACCTATACTCGTCAACACAATATTCGGTGTGGCAAATGTGAAGAGCATAGTTGTTGCGATAATTGTTTAGGTCAAACTGAAAATGGTGTTTATCCTGTTGAGAAGTTTCTTAACACTGTTGCTCTCGTTGATCGCGATCGGCTTTGCGGAAAATGCAAACACGAAAGTCTTCCAGTTAATAATGATCGAGATTTAACTCATCAAAGATGTACAAAATGTTTTGTTGACCAAGAAAATAGTATGATTCACCTTTCTTCTTACACTGACCAAATTCAAAGAATCATTATGTCTACGAAATTTTCCTTTAGTGATCACGCGCCAGTAGGAAATGGTGCAAACTTCTATTACATGGTAGACGATTGTTTCTGCTGTACTTAACAAAAACAAAAAAGTAATACAAAAAACATAATATTAAGCTCCGGCTTAATATTTTAAAGATAATTAAGAAGAAAAAAGAATTTTAATTTTATGAAAGGCGTTAAAGATAAAAAGTTTTATAAATGGATCGGCATAATTTAGACGTAATTGGAACCTTGGCGATAGATTTTGATGATGTTCTAATTCCATGCCTGGAAGGATTTGTTGCATATTGTTCAAAACATGGATTAGCCAACGGTTCTCTTGAAAATCTCGACGACATCGCCTTCACTAAGATTTTCAGTTGCGATTCAGATAAGTGTAGTGAATTGTTTAATAAGTTCGTTGATAGTCAAGAGTGGATAGATTTACATAATGCACCTCCACCTGAAATCTGTGTCAAAACATTAAGGGCAATTCAAGATGCTGGATACAGATTAGTTGTTGTATCGGCAAGGGAACATCGCTTTCGACATTTAACCTTACATTACCTAGATACCTATTTTGCTGGATTGTTCGATGCCGTCTGCCTTTGCAATTATTACGGAATAGTAGACGAGAGCAATCCACGTCTGACTAAATTTGATGTTTGTTATAGTCTTGGATGTTTTGCCTTATTGGATGATAATCCAAAGTATATTAAAGAAGTTGAGGAAAAAGGTATAAAGGGAATACCCTTTGGGAAATATAGTTGGACCGTTCGTCATCGAGAATTAGTCAAGACGGAACATATCATAACATGTTGGGAAGAGTTGACCGTCGAGTTCATAACAAAAGTTAGGTTAGAATCCATTTGATCCAATATGTTAACAAATAATTTCTTATCTATATACAGATAAGAAATCTAAAAATGACAATTATTTGAGGGTGAAGCCTTTTATTGTTTGACTTCATCAAGGAGAGTTACTCCATTAACCAAAACGCTTCTATCGACAAACCAGTCATAATCATCAATACAATAGGTTTCCCTTCCTAAATAGAACATGTTTACGCCATCATAAGAATATTGGACTCTTATGCTACGTTCTTTTCTACCTCCTGTTCCTGTTATGACTGATTCATTGAATATTTTAGAAGGATATTTAGGTAGAACATATTTCTCAAACATTTCTTTCATTACTTGGATGTAACTAGCTCGCTGTTCTTTATGATCCAAATCCTTTTCGATCTTTAAAATTAATGATGTTACAGTCTTCACCTTTTCCTTCAAAGCTGCAATCTCTTCTCTAGTGCATTCTTTTTCTTCGTCATCTCCAATCAAAACTACCATATTTTTTGGAATTCTAAGAGTTCTTTCATCTAAGCATTTTACGTAATAATCATCGGTTGCCTTTTGAACTTTGTCATAAGCTTCCCTTTTCAGAAACGAATCACCATCTTCTCTCGTCCATTCATACTGTAAGCATCTTCCTTCCTCGTCTTTGCGAAACTTTACTCTAAGTTGATTACACTCATCGTAAATCTTGGTCATCGCTTCATCCAATTCTCTCTTCTTGATCTCCATCTTTTGAAATTATTTTTGTATTTGTCAGATTAAAAATAATAATTTCATTTTTAAAATGTCGTTGTTTGGTAAAATTAAATGGATAATAATTATAGTGATTGTTATTATCGCCCTTTATGTTATTATTAAATGTTTTAAATTGAAGCCAGAATTGGAAGAGATGTTAAGAAAAGAATCGAAAATCGCTAGAACAGTCTTCTCAGCTAGAGATATTATCCATTCTGTTTCTGAGTCATCTTCTAAAGAATCTAAACGCCGACATAAAGTTAAAACTCCTAAACCTGAAAAAGAACAAAGCGAAGATGAAGAAATTGAAGAAGAAAACATTAACCAGTCTGACAGTGATGAGGAATTTGAAGAGAAGGTTAAAGCTCAAATTAAGAATAATAGAAGTAAGCCAAGAAGGGCTAACTCTAAGGTTTCTAGCTATAAGAGGGAAGAGATTTGTCGAAAGATTTTTGAAGAACATTTTGATGATTATTTTCCTACTGTTCGACCTAGATTTTTGAAGAACCCCAAAACTGGAAGACCTTTAGAGCTAGACGGTTACAATAGTAGATTGAACATAGCTTTTGAACATCAAGGTCATCAACATTATAAATTTCCTAATAGGTTTCATAAAACCGAGAAAGAATACTTAGACCAACTAGAACGAGACGTGTTTAAACTCAATCGTTGTAGAGAGTTAGGAATCGATCTTATTCTTATTCCTGAAAGTGTCCCTCAGACTGAAATCAAAGACTTCATTATGATGGAACTGCGTAAGATTGGGAAAAAGTGAAAAAACAAAATTTTTGAATTAGATTTTAAAAGAAAAGATGGACCACAACGATCTAGATTACATGGCTATGGTGATTGAAGAAATAAATAACAGAAATGCCAAAAATAAAGAAAGGCTAAAACTATTGCATGATAAGTTAAAGAGTATGCCTTATTTTTTCGATGAAGGGTATTATAATGCTGACAAGCAAAAAATAAGTCTTACTTTAAATATTAATGACGGAGAGAAAAAAGAGTTTGTATCTAAAGAAATCGGTTGGTGTATCGTAAAGTTAAAAGAAATTGGGGAAGATGTTTATTTATTATTAAAAATTAACGAAAAAGATTATTGTTTAACTAACGAATCTTCAGAATATTTATCGAAAAGAATTCAAATGAGAAAACTTTGGGGATGTGCACCATCTAGAGCAGATCTAGCCGGTAATATAGTACAAGACTTTTATGACGAAGATTGTGATACTTTTTATGTCAATGATATACTGATTTCAAACAATAAATTTGAAATCAACTGTCAGAGAGTTAGCTATTCACGTAACTCAAAATTAATCATCTTAAAATGGTTTAGATAATACTAAATGAAAAATGATTTAATAAAAATTCTTATTTAAAACTGTTAAAGTTACCAAAAACTAAATAAGAGAATAATGTGTAAGGAAATCAACAAAGAAGGAAAATTTTGTATAGGTATTTTTTGTATTTTTGCCAGTTTACTTATTACTGGTTGTCTATTAATTGGACTTGGAATGGGAAAAGAGGACGAACAACCAAGCGAAACTGGTAAACAAATGATGTTCGCAGGATTAATTATCCTGCTAGTTATTTTTATAGGAGCCTGTACTGGAATAGTAGTCAATTGCAATAGAGATGGTCGTAGTGATGATCTATTTGGACCAGCTTAGTATCATAATAAAAAAAATTATAACAAAAAATGATAATTAAAATTTGGCTTCAAATAAGTGAAGCCAAAATGGAGACTCACCTAAAACAATCAATAGCTAAGGATCCAACCAAGGAATTATTTAAGATACTAAAAGCTCCTGGAGGAGTATCTATTAGCAATGGGGATATAAATGTTATAGAAAGATTAATTACTGTAGACAAGGCTGATGTAAATGCAAGAGATAGTAATAATTGGACTCCGTTATTATATGTTGCGGCTGGTTCAAGCTCATCGTGGCGTGAATACGAAAGCCAAGTCATAGGAAAACTTTTAATAGAAAATAAGGCTGACATTAATGCCAAATGGACGTATGGACAAACTCCACTAATGTTTACTGTAAGAAATCTAGGTCTATGTAAATCTCTTGTAGAAAACAAAGGTAACTTATACATGAAATCGGTTAATGATACACCTCTAATATACGCAGCTAAGTATGCTAATAGTTGTTCAGATTTGCATAATTACTCTCTAATGAAATATTATATTACTAGAATGATGAAGCCTGACACTTCTCTTACTATTTTGTTTTTGGGAGTAAAAAGATTTCGAAGAAGTCCTTCATTACTCTATTTAGATGTAAACATAATAATGAAAATAGCGAAACATATTAAGCTTGCCAGAAAACGGGACTTACATGCTCAAATAATGTCCATAGAAGACATGCGTACTAGAGATCTATTACTAAGTGAAACTGGTAGTATGTTTCTACCAGCCATAAAAATTAAATAAAGCTCTACGCTTTTAATAATTGTTAATTTAGCATAAGTTGTTATGCTAAAAATTTTTGTGTTAGGCGATGATGTTTTGAGGAAATTGTTTTCGAAGAGTTATAGAATCAGGATAGATAACGCCACTATTAGCTAAGTTTAAAGGTGTATTACGATAATCGATTATTTCTGCATCTAACAAACTTTTGTCGAAACGATCAATTAGTTGAATGCTTTCCTGTCCGGTGACAGGATCGAGAAATTGCAGATACATCTTTGCTGGAGTCAATTCGCCACCGCGATCGATTACGGGAATAATTTTGATGTTACCACTCCAGAGAATTAGAAAAGGAAGACCTCGCCAGTGAAGACTATCCATGAATGTTTTTGGAATAAGAGCAATATTTGTAATATTAAATCCCGTAGTTCTGGTGGCATCTTGGGATTGATATTCAGCCCCACTATTCGGATCGGTTTTATGTTCTACTGGAGGATAGGGTGGAATCATATCTGCTACAGTTTTGAGCATTGGTTGAGCTTCTTGAGGACCTCGCAAGACTTCAACTGGTGGAACATCTCGAAGAATAAAAGTTCCTCCAACCGTTCTAGTTTCATTGGCGGCAAAAATTCTAACAATTTGTCTCTCGGGTACTCTTCCAGATTCTCCCTTGATCTTTTCCATTTCTGCTCTTCTTTGGTTTTCTCTTAAGATTGCCCGGTCGATAATATCCTTATTAGAATCAAAATTGGTTTGGAGATTCAAAACACAACACTCAGGGATGTCTGTAATGCCGCCTGGTCTATACAAAACCTGAGCAGCTGCATCCTTTTGACTGTAGCCTCTCTTAACAAACCACTTGAACCTTGGATAAACATTAGTAAGGTTTCTTCTGCATCCTCTACAAAGAGAGAAGTCCATACTAGACTCAACTTCTGAAGGTTTGTCCATCTTTAAAGATCGTACTGGGAGTAATTTTTATTTTTGTTTTTAAAATTTTTCTTTTTCAGTTTTTATAATACAAATTTTCTGTATTATATTATTTGAA
>Ga0302320_10006424_pt1 | contig 26082 bp, 22 predicted proteins | sample Bog_T0_3_FD_202130 | JGI IMG/M metagenome (GOLD analysis project Ga0302320, IMG submission 202130) | Peat permafrost microbial communities from Stordalen Mire near Abisko, Sweden - Bog_T0_3 | ecosystem: Environmental > Terrestrial > Soil > Wetlands > Peat | place: Sweden: Abisko, Stordalen Mire... | reverse complement strand
TGCCGCGTGGTGAAAAAAATCCGCACGGACACCGCCATCGGCCGCGGCGCGACCTCGGTCGGCAGCGTGGCGGTGGAACTGGCGGAAAAAGTTTTTGACCGCGACTTGAGCGCGAAGACGGTGATGATTTTGGGTGCCGGAAAAATGGGCGAGGCCTGCGTGAAGCACCTGGCCAAACGCGGTGCGAAAACCGTGCTGGTGGCCAATCGCTCGGTGGAGCGCGCAGAAAAGCTCGCGGCGGAATTCGGCGGTCGCGCGGTGCGCATCGAGGATTCGGCGGCGGCGCTGACCGAGGCGGACATTCTGGTCAGCTCGACCGGCAGTCCGGACATCGTTTTGCGGCGCGAGGACGTGGCGAAGATTTTGCCCGCACGCCAGAACCGGCCGCTGGTGCTGGTGGACATCGCGGTGCCGCGGGACATTGACCCGGCGGTGGCGGAACTGCCGAATGTTTTTCTTTACGACATTGACGACTTGGAAGCGGTCGTCCGCGAGAACACCAAAAACCGCGAGCAGGAGCTTTCGCTCTGCCACGCGATCATTGACCGCCACGCGGCGGAGCTGATGAAACGATTTGATTCGTCGGCGGCAAAACGTGAACCGGAAGCGGTTGAGGTCACGCCGGGCTGGGCGTTGGGCGCGACGGCATGACGAAAAATTTACGGCGGAGAAATCAACAAACATAACCAAACAATGAAAATGAAAAATCCATACTGGAAAATGTCAGCCTGCTTGGCGGCGGCGGGTCTGACATTACTCGGCAGCCTGACCGCAACCCAGGCGGCGGTGCCAGCCTTAAGCGGCTCGCTCACCCTGCGTCCGTTGACAATGACGGAAATCAGCAAATACGGCCTGACGAATCCAGCCGCGCAGTTTTGCGGCGGCCTCAACACCATCGCCCTCGGCGAACCGGCCTATCTGGATGCCATGGTGAATGCCACCATTGCACCGTCCAACATCGTCGGCGTCACTTGGTCGCTGACCAAGCCGGCCGGATCGGCGGCGGTATTGACCAACTCGCCGCTCGGTGCCAACGTGCCGCTCTTCAACACGTCGGATCGTTATACGGGCGAAAGCAGCACGCCGGCTTATCAACTGGCGGGCCGCACCTTTTTCCGCCCGGACTTGATCGGACAATACACCGTCAATGCCACCATCACCACGGTGGGCAGCGGCTCGACCAATCTCTCGATCAACATCACGGCAGCCACCTACCTCGGTCTTGAAACTTGCGCTGCCTGTCACAGCGGACAGTTTTCAAGTGCGCCGAACATCTATTCGACCTATACCAACACGCCGCACGCCTCTTTCTTCACCCTTGCCATTAACGGCCTCGAAAGCAGTCATTACAGCAAGAACTGCATCCAATGTCACACCGTCGGCTACGACACCAATTCCTTTGCCGTCAACGGCGGCTTTGACGACGTGGCGCTCGAATACGGCTGGACGTTCCCGGCCAGTCTGAACACCAACAATTGGGCCAACATGCCGGCGGCGGTGCAAAATCTGGGCAACATCCAGTGCGAAAACTGCCACGGCCCCGGCAGCCAGCATTTGTTCTCGCAGGGCGTGGTCGGCAACACCAATGCCATTTCCGTCAACTGGGCGGCGGGCGACTGCTCACAATGCCATGACGACCTGAACAACCATTATTATAGTGCGGAGTGGAACAACTCGCTCCATGGCGCCGCCTCGCGGACCCCTTCCGGCATCAGCCGTCCGCAATGCGTCCGCTGCCATACCGCTCCCGGCTTCACGGGTTGGGCCACGGCCGGCGGCATGGCGCTGCAGAATCAGTATCCGAACAATATCATCTGGGCGAATTACAGTTCCACCAATATTGTGACCTACATCAGCAACACCAATTACCCGACCTACACCGTCGAGGGCAATCCGCCGAATACGACCTACTATCCGATCACCTGCCAGGCGTGCCATGACCCGCATAATGCCTCCAATCCGCACCAATTGCGGATGAGCTTAAATGTCACGCTCTCCGACGGCACCACGGTCACCAATGCCGGCGCCGGCGGCTTCTGCATGGAATGCCATAACAGCCGCAACGGTTCCGTCACCAACATGATGGCAAAATATCCCTTGAGCCTGCCGAACTGGGCGGGTGGTTCCGCCTTCGGCACGCATGACAGCCCGCAGGGAGACATGCTCGAAGGCGTGAATGCCATCACCTACGGCCAGCAAATTCCCAGCGCTCCGCACGCCAACGTGATTTCCAACACCTGCGTCGGCTGCCACATGCAGACCATCGCCTCCACCGACCCGGCGTTCACGCTGGCCGGCGGTCATACCACCAAGATGAGCTACAACGTGACGAACAATGGCGTGGTGACCACCGTTCCGGTTACTTACGTCTGCACGCAATGTCACGGCACCGTTAACAGCTTCGACATCCCGGCTCCGGATTATGTCGGTGTGGGTTATAGCCAGGGCATCCAGACCCAGGTCCAGCAGCTCTTGAACAAGCTGTCCACGCTCTATCCGCCGGCGGTCTATCAGGCCAATCCGGCCAACTATGTGGCGGACGGCAAGGTCAAGACCTCGCTCAGCACCTACACCAACATGCCGCAGCAGTTTCTCAATGCGGCCTACAACTTCCAATTCGTCAGCAACGACGGCAGCTTGGGTGTGCACAACGGACCCTTCGCGGTCGGTCTGCTCAAGGCGTCCATCGGCAACCTGTCGGGTGATGCCAACGGCGACGGACTGCCGGATTCCTGGCAGATCAACTACTTCGGTGCGGGTTTCGCCACCAACGCGGCCGCCGGCCCGAACGCCGTCAACAACGTGAACGGCCTGCCCAACTGGATGATGTATGCCCTGGGCCTCAATCCCTTCAGCAGCTCCACCGCCGTCAACGGCGTGGTCTATTTGAATGGCTCCGACATCGTCAATGGCGCCACCAACACCATTGCCATCTACACGGCGGCGGAAATCGCCTTCAACACGCAGGTCGGAGAGACCTACACGGTTCAGGGCATCACCGCCCTCACCGGCAACTGGAACAACATCAGCACCAACATCCCCGGCACCGGCACCACCATCAGCTACCTGACGCCGACGCGGAACAACACGCAGATGTTCTACCGCGTGGTTCAAACCCCGTGATCAACGGGCTGAGTTCAAATTGAAATCAACAGCACCCCTTCCCGCGAAAGCGGGAAGGGGTTTTTAGTTTGTAACAAGCGGCGAAACAAATACGGGCGACAGACAATGTTCGAAACCGACTTTCCTAATTGTCTGTCGCCCGGATTGTTTTTTGGCAGATTCCTGCAGACGCGGGAAAAGAGGGCGGACTGTGGTCGTCGCGGGCGTGGTAAATCCGGCCAGCCTGATGCAACAAACTAAAACCAGGACCTTTCATCAAAAGGGCGCACCGGACAAATCCAACGCACCTTTTTATTGGCCGGTTGGTTTGGGATCGGGCGGGCGCATTGGAGTGAGCGCCGCCAAAATGGCTTTTTGCACCGTCGGATTGGCAAGATTTCCCAAATGGCCACCCTTGTCGAAGACTGTCAAATGTTCCGTGGAAAATGTGGCGTGCAGCCAGGCCAGATCCTCGTCGGTCAGGAGAAAATCGTTTTCATTGACGATGACGCGGACGTCGGGATTGGCGTGCAGGCTGGTTTCATACGTCCGCAAATCGCCGGCCGTTTCCATGGCCGCTCCGGTTTGTGTGGCAACGCCGTTGGTCTGGTAATAGGGTATCGCAAACTTGTTGAAATACTCCTGGTAGGAATACTGGAGAATTTCCTGATACACCGGGTCGCGCCGCCAGTTGGAGATGGGATGGTGCAGGACGCCCTGATTGTGCCGCTGCTGGCTGATGTAAATGATGTCGCGCAATGAGAGCCGGAAGGTCAGCCCGATGAGAAACTTGGATTCAATGGCATCGAAGGGCAACGTGGTTTGCGGCATGAGCGTGCCCTGACTCAAGGCGGCCACCTTGAGAAAAGTATTTTCCAAGTTGTCAGTCCGGTTGGTGGCCGGCCACTTCAGCGGCGCATTGTAAAATTCATCCAGCTTGGCAACTCCCTGCGCCAGGCGCACGGGGGTGTTGATGGCGACATAACGGTCGAAGCAAACCAGCGGCAACTGGTTCGTGACGGAAGCAATGCTCACTTCTTTCACACCCTGTTTCCCCTGTGGAAAGCGGAAAACCGACCCTTGTTTGATGATGGAATACTGATTCGTCGGTCCGGTGGCCGCGACGAACAGGGATTCCAATGCGCCCATCGAGTAACCCATCAACGCCCGGTTGCCCAGCCGGTCCGGATACAAGCCATGCAGGTGACGGTCAACCTCGGTGAGGGCGACGTCCAGGTCGTGGCCATCCGCCGGCAGATAAGCCGGCAGCGCCACGGTCGAGGCGTTTTCCATGAACTCGAAGTTGAAGGGGTTGCTGATCAGCACGGCGGAGAAACCGTTTTTGTAAACCAGTTCCGCCAGGGCCAGCGAGGCTCCGGACAGCCGGTGACCGCCCAGACCGGGAACAATATAAACCACGTTCGCTTTGCCCGGTTGCAGCCAGAAGGTGAATTTCAACTTCCGGCCCGTCGCCGAAATCCGCACCGACCGGGTCTGGCCATGGCTCGGAAATTCAGGATCTTTGTAAGTGAAGAAGACCGACTCGAGGGTTTCCAGCGAGGCCTCGTCCTGTTTTCCCTTCACCTGAAAATTTGCCACCCGGTTTGCGCGGGCGAACGTCCAGGCGTATTGGATCTCGGAATACGGATCTGCCTCGGCCTGACTGAAGCGCACATATTCGCCCACGCTGTCGGCAAGGTTGTTATACATGACCGCATAGGCGAGATAGGTGTAGGGGCCGAGATAAGTCAGCGGATCGTTCGCGACAAATTTGTAGGGAACGATGTAGAGCAGCGGATTGGCCGCCGTGTCCGCCGCCAGCCCGACAGTGTCCCGATCATTGCTCGGACCATAGACCGGCAGCATGATGAAAAACTGCGGCTGCCAGCCCCACTGGCCGAACGTCTGGCCGAAGTCCGCGTCCGATTTTGGAATTTTCCAGCGGGTCGCCGGATCAAAGAAGCCAGCCACCCCGACCGTCGTGTTGCAGGCGAACCGGTAGGTTTCATCACGGGCACCGGTCCATTTTTTCTGGAGCAGGTTGTTGATCAACCGGTCCGGGTAGGTGAGGTTGTGGCCAAAATTTCCAATGCCGGTCCGGACCGGTTTTGCGACGACAAACCGGTAAATCCGGCTGGTCGGCTTAATGACACCGGTCATGACCGCCTTGTTGAAGCCCCACATCACCCGGTTGAACGGTTCAAGCGGGTCGGGAACGGATTTGGGGAGAACCACGGTTTCCGAAATGGGTGGCTGCGATGCGGCTGAGCCATTGGTTGAAACCAATGGCAATGCTTTGGCCAGGGAATTGGCAGTCAATCCGCTACTCAACGCGACAACCAGCACCATGAGGCCTCGCTTGAGGAGCGGGAACCCCGAAGCGTTCGGGTGATGCACAGGTAGGGGTTACCTGACCTGCGGAACTTGGATGTCACCTGTATGACCAATCACACCAAAGGCGGACAGCAACCACACGACAACACAAATCACCACCACGACGTTGAGGATTTTCTTTATCTTGCCGTCCATGGGAATATAGGTGTTGACGAGCCAGAGCAATATACCGATGACGATCAGGGTGAGGGCGAGAGAAATCAGTGACATGGCCTACCTCCATTTGGAACGAGTGGTTTATTATTCATGCGGCAAGATTAAATCGGGATGCAGACGGAGACCATGGGGTGTTTCCCTACCTGAAATTGTATGAGCCGAAATCCGGCTCGACCACATCAATCCGCAAACATGGAACGCCAAACTTTTTTCCAATGCGTTCGCTCAAGGTGGTCACATCTGATGACAAGTCCGAACATAAACACCGCTTCCCGGCAACTCTATCGCCTGGAAATGAACCATGCCCGGAACTGAAAAACTGGAGCGCCGGCCTTGAAGGCCAATGCACTCCAGTATGAATTGAACCAGTTCAACCTTATTTGGTTTGGGTATCCGTGGTGGTAGTGGTGATGGGCGCAGGCACCGTGGTTTGTTGCGTGGTGGTGGTCGAGCTGTGGGTGCCCTTGTCGGTGTCGCAGCCGCTAAGTGAGAACATGGCGGCGGCGGCAAAGCAGGACAGAATGATGGTTTTCGTATTTTTATTTGTTGTTTGGTTAATTGACTTACAGGCGGATGATGGCTCTGTTGGTTGGTAAATAGCCATGGGGTGTAACCCTACCGTGAGTCATCATGGTATTGGTTGGAAAAATGATCCGACTGCGACATGAAGTTCAAAGGAAAAACGCCGGCGGACTTCCGTCGGCGTAACGATCGAAACAAATCTTTAGAACGCGAACCGCAGGCCGAGCCGGGCGACGCCATAATTCTTCGTTTCGTTCGGCCACACTGCGCGGGCGTCGAGGAACACGCCCACATGCGGACAGAAGCGATATTCCATTCCACCGCCCGCCTGACCAAACCAAAAATCGGTCTGATCAAACTGGTGGCCGCCGCCACCAAAGATATAGGGGGCGAATCCGCTCTGGCCCAGCGGCAGGCGCAGCATCAGATTGGCCGAGGCGCTGTCTATAAAAGTTCCGGTGGTGTTTTCGGAATAAGCCTCCGCACCAATCCCGATGTAACGGGTGATGAAATAACTGAGCCCCGCGCCGGCACCGAATTTTGTGTCCTGCCGGACTGCCCGGTTGGAAGGATGTTCAATATTGTATTGACCGAGCGAAGCCGTCCCGAACGCATCAATGGATAGTTCGTTGCCCCGGTAAAGGTCGGGCTGTTCATTTTGCGAGCCATTGTCCTTGGTCATGGCTCCCGATCCAGAGGCGGTCGTGGTGGTGGATGATTCGGTGACTATGTTTGTATCAGCAGCGTGCAGGGATGCGCTGGTGTTTAACATGGTGCCGGTGGCAATGATGAATGCGAGTGAGCAGGTTGATTTCATTTTGTATTTAATTTGGGTTGTTGATCTGTTGTTTTTAAACATGGCTGACACACTGACGGCTGCGCCAACTTCTAGCCATGGGGTGTTACCCTACCTTCCGAAAGTGCCGCCCGTGCAACCGTAAAATTCCATGAATACAAATCTGATTTAAGTTTGGTGTTCTAGTGGGGTAACACCCCATGGCAACCGCAAATTTCCCAGCTTAAAGTATTGCAATATGACAGCTAAAAATTTGGTGCCGTCCTCCGGGAAACCAGCCAGCACCGCTAACAATAATAAAAATCCGCCCCGGCGTATTCTGGTGGCGGATGACAAGCCGTTGATCCTCCACCTTTTCACTTTGGTTTTGAATGATGCCGACTATGAGGTGGATCCTGCCGAAGACGGGGCGGTTGCCTGGGACATGCTTCAACTGAATCGCTACGACCTGTTGATCACCGATAATGAAATGCCGAATGTTTCCGGCATTGAGCTGCTCAGAAAACTTCATGCCGCCAGCCTGACCCTGCCGGTCATCCTGATGTCGGGAACGATGCCGACGGAGGAATTGGCCCGGCAACCGTGGCTCGAACCAGCCGCCCGCCTGCCCAAGCCCTTTGCCCTGGCAGAGCTTTTGGCGACAATTGGAAAAATTCTATTCGAAGCGGACAGCTCAGCCGCCAAAACACAATTGATTCCTATGATGGGCATCAAACCGCAGCCAGTTGAACAGAGAGCCATTATCACGCCAACCCGAAGCCAGATGAATCCGCCCCAGCGTATTCTCGTGGTTGATGACAATTGCGACACCCGCCAGTTAAGCATAGATGCGCTGGTCGGCTCCGGCTACGACGCTGAAGGCGTCTTAGATGGCGTCGCCGGCTGGGAAGCGCTACGAACCGATGACTACGACCTGGTCGTCACCGACAATAAAATGCCCCGGATGACGGGTGTTGAAATGATTGGGAAGCTGCGTTACGCGAACATCTCTGTCCCGATTATCATGGCCACAGGGAATCTGCCCGTGGATGAATTTGCCCGGCGGCCGTGGCTGAAGCCCGAAGCCATGCTGGAGCGGCCATTTTCCGATGATGATTTGCTGGCGACAGTAAAAAATGTTCTGGGCGCGGACGGCAGCAAGCATTGGTTGTAAAATAGTTTTTTAAAACAAAATGACCGCCAAACATGCAAACGGCAGCGGCAGCTTGACGCACACCGAGCAGGCGCTCCGCGCGTCCGAATTAAGTTATCGTCGGCTGTTTGAAGCGGCGAAGGACGGCATCCTGATTCTGGACGTGGACAAGGGCGCATCAATGATGTGAATCCGTTCCTGACCAAACTTCTGGGTTTCTCCCGTCCTGAACCCGGTCAAACCTGGCAACGTGATAATCCGTTCCTATCTGCCAAGGCAGATAGTTTTCAAATTCGTATGGCAAACAGGGGCGCGGTCCCACCAAGCTCATTTCACCCCGCAGCACATTGATCAATTGGGGAAGTTCATCCAAACCGGACACCCGAAGCAATACGCCAAACGGGACGATGCGCGGATCCCCCTTGGAATCCATCTTCTGCATGGGAGTGCTCGAGTTCATTAGTTGATGCAGATGTCCCTGAAGGTGTTTCTCCCGGAGATTATGACTTTGCGTTAAGCTTTTTGGCTGGTTCGATGGAATAATTTTCTTTTGGAAAAAAATCATACTTCCAACCGGTCGCCCGGCCGCGCAATGAGGGTGTAAAGCGCAGGCATCAGGAAAATGCTGATCAACAGGCGCGTGAACAGGCCGCTGACGATGACCAATGCGAACGGCCTTTGCGTGTCCGTGCCCACGCCGGTGGCCAGCGCCGCCGGCAACAAACCCAAGGCCGCCACCAGCGCGGTCATCATGATCGGACGCAGCCGCAGAATCGCGCCTTCGCGGATGGCCTCATTGAGGCTCGTGCCGCTGAGGCGCAGTTCGTTGACGTAGGAAATATAAACGACCGCCGTCTGCACCGAGACGCCGAACAAGGCGAGAAAACCGATGCCGGATGAAACTGAGAACGGTGTGCCGGTGAGCCAGAGCGCCACGAGTCCGCCCACGGGCGCGGACAACACCACGCCGAGCACGGTGATGAACGGGAATTTCAAATTGCTGTAAAGTGCGAACAGCAGCAGGAAAATTAGGCACAACGTCAGCGGCAAAATGACATTCAGTTGCGCACGCGATTGCGTGTATTCCGTGTATTCTCCGCCCCAATCCATGTGGTAGCCCTCCGGCATGGCGACCTTGCCGTTGATCTGCTGCATCGCGTCTTCCACCGCGCCGGCGAGATCACGTCCGGCCACGGAAAATTGCACGCCGATGTAACGCGAATTGTCCTGGCGATAAATGAACGACGCGCCGTTCATCACGCGGATGTCCGCGAATTCCTTCAGCGGAATCTGCTGTCCGCCGGGGGTGGGCACGAGGATGTTGGCGATTTCTTCGGGGTTGTCGCGGTATTGGCGTTCGAGGCGCACGACCAGATCAAATTGTTTTTCACCTTGCTGCACCTGCGTGGCCACGTCGCCGCCGATGGCGGTCGTGATCAGGGCATTGATGTCGGCGACGTTCACGCCGTAACGCGCGATCATCGCGCGGTTGATTTTGATGTCGAGGCTGGGCTGGCCGAGTTCCTTCACCAGCGTCACGTCCTTGATGCCGCGAACCTGCTCCAGAATCTTTTTGATGGCCTTGCCCTTTTGCTCCAGCACGTCGAGATCGGAGCCAAAGACTTTGACCGCGAGCGCACTCTTCAAACCGGATTCGGCTTCGTCCACCGCGTCCTCGGCAGGCTGCGTGTAGTTGAAGATAATGCCGGGAAATTGCTGTAGCTTCGCGTTGATGACCTCGATCAATCTCGCCTTGGTGCGATAAGTGCCCGCCCATTCGGAGTAAGGTTTTAGTCCGACATAAAATTCGACGTTGAAAAAACCGGTGGAATCTGTGCCGTCGTCGGGCCGCGCCAGTTCGGAGGCGACGGTGGTGACCTCAGGAAAGGATTTTAACACTTGCCGGATCTGCGGCGTGATTTTCGCTGATTCGTCGTAAGAAATGGTGTAAGGCATCGTGGCGCGCACCCACAACGCGCCTTCATCGAGTTGCGGCATGAACTCCGCGCCGATGCGCGGAATGAGCAGCAGCGAACCGGCGAGCAGAATCGTCGAGGCCAGCGTCGTGCTCCACGGATGCGCGAGACAAAAATCCAGACCCTTGGTGTAAACCGATTTGATGGCTTCAAATGCGGCGCTGCGACGCTCGCGCACGCCGTCGCGCATGAACCACGCGCACAGCACCGGCAGCAGCGTCAGCGTGACGATCAAGGAACCGATCAGCGCGAACACCATCGTGTCCGCCATCGGTTTGAAGAGCGTGCCGGACGGCCCCGCCAAAACATAAATCGGCAGGAAGCTGGCCACGATCACCGCGACCGCGTAGAACAGCGGACGGTCCACTTCGGCGGCGGCGTCCTTCACAATTTCCAGGACGTTAGCCCGGGTGCCTTTGCGCAAGGCGATCTGGCGGAAAATATTTTCCACCATCACCACCGCGCCATCCACGAGGATGCCGAAGTCCACCGCACCGATGGAAAGCAGATTCGCCGAAGCTTTTTGCAGATCGAGGCAGATGAAGGCAAACAGTAACGCCAGCGGAATGGTGACGGCGACGATCAAACCCGCGCGAAAATCGTAGAGGAAAAAAATGAGAATCACGACGACCAGCAACATGCCGCGCAAAAGATTTTGCTCCACCACCTGCGTCGTGAGCTTGATCAAATCGGTGCGGTCATAGAACGGGACAATTTTTACATCCTTGGGCAAGACTTGCTCGTTGAGCTGCTTGGTCTTCGCTTCGACACGCTTCAGGACGTCCTGAGTTTTGTCGCCGGTGCGCAAGAGGATGACGCCTTCCACGCAGTCGTCCTGTTTTTCGAAACCGAACTCACCGAGGCGCGGCGCGATGCCGATGACCACGCGGCCGACATTTTTCAGCAACACCGGCGTGCCATTATTCACCGCCAACACCACGTTGCCGATGTCCTCCAAGGTTTCCAGGCGACCGAGGCCGCGCACATAATAAAACTGTCCGCCCTGCGAATAAAATCCGCCGCCGGCGTTGCCGTTATTGGCCGCGAGCGCGGCTTCCACCTGCAACACCGACAGGCCGACGCCGGCAATCTTGGCCGGATCGAGCAGCACTTGATATTGCATCGTGCCGCCGCCAAAGCCGGAATCATCCGCCACGCCCGCGAGCGATTTGTAAGCCGGCTCAATGATCCAATCCTCGAACGTTTTCAGTTCCATCGGCGAACGGTCGGAACTTTGCAGCACATAGCGATAAATCAAACCGGATGGCGACGACAGCGGCGACACCGAGGGCGTCACGCCGGTCGGCAGGCTCAGGCTCGACAGCCGGTTGAAAACTTCCTGACGGGCAAAATTGTTGTCCGTGCCGTCGTGATACGTGAGGATGACATCCGACAAGCCGTAGAGCGTGATGGAACGCTGCGTGGTCATCTTCGGAATGCCGTTCATCCCGACCTCGACGGGCACGGTGATGAGGCGCTCGACTTCCTCGGCAGCGTGGCCGGGCCATTGCGTGATGATCTCGACGATCGGCGGCGACAGATCGGGATACGCATCCACCGGCAGGCGTTCGAGCGAGCGCGTGCCGGCACTGATCAGCACCAGCGTCAGCAGCACGACGAGAAAACGCTGCCGCAAAGACGACGCGACGATGCGGTTCATCATCGAAGCCGTTCGCGGCGCGGATTCAATTTGAGGCAATGGCTCGCTCATTGGTTTTGCAGGAATTGAACGAAGATCGCGCCGTCCACGACAATCTGGTCGCCGGCTTGCAGGCCGTCGGGAATGTCGTATTGGTCGCCGGTGCGATAACCCAGCGTCACGTGCCGCCGCGCAAAACTGCCGTCGGGCTGGACGACATAAACAAACGGCAAATTCACATCGTCGCGCAAAATCGCCGAGACTGGCACCAGCAGGCCGGAGCTTTCCTGATGCGCTTGGATTTTCACGCGGACATACATTTGCTTTTTCAGCATGTCGCCGGGATTTTCGACAACCACGCGCACCATCACCGAACGCGTGTTCGGATCCACCAGCGCGGAAATGTTATCCACCTTGCCGGAAAAACTATTCGTCGCGATGCCGGTAAAAATTTCAGCCGAATCACCGACACTGACCGAGGCTAGGTCGGAACCAAAAATTTGCGTCATCACCCAGACGCGCGACAAATCGGCCACGGTGAAACACGGCGTGGTGCCCGCCGTCAAAAGTTCTCCGGGCGTAATCAGCTTTTCCACCACGGTGCCCGCGATGGGCGAATTAATCCGGCCACCGGGACGCGAAACCGGCCGGCCCGCTTGAAGATCTTTTATGACTTGCGGATCGAGATTCAGCGAGACGAGCGTTTGCAGCGCCGCGTCGCGGTCAGCATCCGCGTTGGCGGCGTCGGTTTGCGCCTGCTCCTCTTCGCGTTGCGCCACGCCGTTGTGCTGGATCAAATCCTTGTCCATGTCGGCCACGCGGCGAAGCGTCTGCGCGGTGGCGAGCGCCTTGCGATACGCGCTGATGGCCGCCGCAAAATCCGGTGAATCCACTTCCGCCAACGCATCGCCCGCCTTGACTTTGTCGCCGGGGTTGACGAGCAGTTTCGACACCGGCCCGCCGAACGGCGCGAGCACGCTGGTGGCCTGATCGTTGTCAAAATCCACTGTGCCGGTCGTCTCCGTCGTCTTGTGAAACTTCGATGGCGCGACGGTGTAAAACTGGATTTTCTGTTTTTGTTCCGCCGTCAAAGTCACGTTGCTGGCCGTGACGGATGAAGCTGGTTCGTTGCTGTCAACTTTGGACGAACAGCCGGAGAACGAAAAAATTGTTGCCGCTGCGATGAACGCAAAGACAAGTGCGCGCGAAAATTTAACCGGAAGTTCCGCCGACAAAATTTTGCAAAATAATTTATTTTTCATTTTTCTCCTTGGTTAAATCCGCGCGATGCCACCAGCCGCCACCGAGCGCTTGAAACAGCGCCGCCGTGTCGGCAAAACGATTCGCCTGCGCCTGCACGAGGTTGATACGGGCTTGGTGATAAGCTTGCTCCGCGCTCAACAGCGCGAGATAGCTGATGTAGCCGTCGTGCCATTGACGTTGAGACAAGTTCAAAGTTTCTTGCGCGTCATCAGCGGCGGCGGCGGCCGCCTTCAAACCTTCCGCGTCCTGTTCCAGCGCGGTCAACGTGTCGGCCACATTTTGAAAAGCGCCCAGCACCGTGCTGCGATATTGTTCCGCCGCTTCAACGTAAGCCGCCTTCGCCGCGCGCTCCTGATGCAGCAGTTGGCCGCCTTGAAACAGCGGTGCAGCCGCCGCCGCGCCCAAGCTCCAGAAGCCGGTTCCGGAGGAAAATACTTTGTCGAGCGACAGCGCCGTGCTGCCGGCATCGGCGGTGAGCGTGATGTTCGGCAGCCGGTTGGCGATGGCGATGCCGATCTGAGCGCTCGCCGCGTGGAGGTTGGCCTCGGCTTGCAGCACGTCGGGCCGCTGTGCCACGAGCTGCGACGGCAGGCTCACGGGAATTTCCATCGGCAGTTGTAAACTCGACAGCTCAAATTTCTCCGCCGGTGTCTGATTAGGAAAACGCCCCGCCAACACCGCCAGCAGGTCGCGCAGTTGCGCGGATTGTTTGAGCAGCGGTGGTAGCGTGGCGGCGACTTGCGCGAGCTGGGATTCCTGCGCCACCACGTCCAGCCGGCCCGCGTAACCTTTCGTGTATTGGTAGCGCAGGATTTCCACCATGTTGGAATTGAGGTCCACGAGCTGCCGCGTCGCCTCAATCTGCGCCTGCACCGCCGCCGACTGAATCGCCGTGACCACCACATTTGCCGTCAGCGTAGTATAGGTTGCGATCATTTGGAAACGCACACCCTGTTCCTGCGCCTTCATATATTCCATGGATCGTCGGTTCGCGCCAAAGACATCCGGCGAATACGAAACGCTAACTTGTGGGGTGAATAGGTTGTATTGAAATTCCTGGGGCACGGACGGGTAGTTGGGAGTCGGCGCAAGCATTTCCGACTGCTTCGTGCGGCTGGCCGAAAAACCAGCCGCGACGCTGGGAAAGTATACGCCCCGTTGCGCCAGGACATTTTCCCGGGCCACCGACAAGGCCGCCTGCGCCGCCTTGAGGTCGGGATTGTTGGTGAGCGCGAGCGCGATCAATTCGTTGAGCGGCGGGGAATGAAACAATGTCCACCAGTCACCGGCAATGTCGCCACCTGTAGCAAATCGCTGGGCTTCCCCACCAACGACATTTGTGGTGGTGACGGTGGCCGCGAGCGAATGGCCAGTGTAATTGCGGGACGCCGGAGCCGCCGGTCGCTTAAAATCCGGCCCCACCGCGCAGCCGGCCAGCAGCAAGCCAACCAAGGATACGGTGAAAAGCAACGCGCACGCTGGACGCAAATTTGCCAACATCTGCTGTTGCCGATTTTTGCGAAACTCGTTCATACCAATTTGGTGGAGAGTTCCTCCCGACTAATTCTTAAATCTTTCATGACTACTTGACTTCACCATGTTTCAAAATCCCATGCGCCAAAACAGGACGCCGAAATAATTCAGGTCAAAGAAACCAACGAAATCCGGTCTGCAAGGACCGGCGAACTTTCAGGAATGAAGGGGAGAAACCGGCGGGCCGCGACCGGGCGGAAGCGATTCCACCAGCGCGTTGAATACGGAAACCGAAGCCTGCGGAAGAAATTCCACCGAAACTTCCGGCATAATGGCCGCCACTTCCACGACCGGCGAATCCACATGCCCATGGGCAAATATTGTAACGGCACATTCGTGACCTGGTGCATCCGCGTCGTGGTGAATCAGCTCATGAAGATTGGGCGCCGCCGCCATTGCGCCCAGCAGCAAGACAAGACCGACCAGCAACGAGGCAAGAACTGCGTGGCTGTGCCGCTTGAAATGTCGAATTCTAGGTGGCAAACGTTTTGCTTCTAGCAAAATGCGCGCCTAATACAAGCTATTTTCAGAACTTTCCATTTCAAACTCTAGCCTGCCCGCACCTGCCACCAGATTATCACACGCCCAGGCCAAAACCGACCCACCCGAAAATTTCCCCCTTCGGATTTTCGTCCTGTCCACTAAAAATGGTGTCCCGAACACGTCAAGCATTGCGACGCGATGCTGATTTAAAATTTCGTCCCCTTGGCGTGCTTTCATGCCATGCGAATGCCATCATGCTGCGAGTTTAACCGGAGCCGATTGGATCACATTCAGGATGCAGTCGGACACATTGACAGGACACTTTCCTTTTCGGCAATGCTGTCACCCGCGCTTGAAATCCCGTGTGTCTGGAACGCCTGCCCGGTCGCTGGTTTGCATAAAGTCGTTCTAAAACTGAACCATGCTTGTCACGACAATTGAACTGCTCAAAGCTGGATTGAAGGCCGATCCGACAATCACGCCTGCCAAGCGCGCCCGACTCGTGGCGATGCTCCGCAATGGCGATGACGAGTCTCTGAAACCAGACGCCGTGCCGATAGTTCGCCAGCGTTGTATTCGTCGTGACGAGGTCGCCGGTCTTTTGGCAGTATCGCTCCGAACGGTGGATAAGCTTGCCGCGTCCGGGATTCTGAAAAAGTTAAAGCTGCCAGGGAGAACAAGGTCATGTGGTTTTCTCGAAAGTGATGTGCTGGCACTAATCGCCCAAAGTAAAAGCTGACGACGCGGGCGGATGTCAAACCGTGCATCAAGCACCCCCTTCCCCAAAAAACAGGCTTCGCTTAAAGCGCGGGACTCCTAAACGAATGACGGTTGCAAATTCCCCCTCCCCCGGCGCCCGGCGGGGACGGGTCGCTCCCCGCGAAAAAAGGGATTCCTTAAATTCAAAAACTCCACCCGGACACTCGCCACGATGCCGTTTGCTGTGCGCCGCGCCACGATTGACGCTCTTTGATTTGCCCGGCGTCCCCAATGCCACGATGCCCAAAGGCGTGTGCTGCGCTGCGTTGGCCGCGCGTTTGGCGTGTGCTTGGTTGTAAGACTGCGGCCTCTGGCTTTTTGGTCTTGTATGACTTTTGTATGACTTTTAAGGGTTTAATGGAAAGGAACGCAAGGGACGGCAAAAGCACCAAAACGCAGAGGTTAAAAACAGCGATGCAGTGAAAACTATTGATTTATTTGATTAAACTCCTGTTTCCTTTGCAAATAAAGAGTGGTGGTAGGTGATGGATTCGAACCATCGAAGGCGTAAGCCAGCAGATTTACAGTCTGCCCCCGTTGGCCACTTGGGTAACCTACCAACGCTAATAAAATCAGGCGCTTGATATGCTTTTCTGCGTGTGATTCTTTGTCGTTGTATACCGCATTTGTATACCGCGCAACCAGCATGACAACCGAAAACACAACCAAACCCGCTAGGGACGGAAAAAAACGCCTTTCGCCTGTCCAAAGACGGCAAATGGCGGTCGTTTCCAAAAGCCCCGCGAATGCTTCAATACGTCAGCAGCGGCACATATTATGCCCGTCTCCCTACCGGCGGCAAGATTATTCGTGAGAGCCTGGTTACAACCGTCTGGACAACGGCACAACTGAAGCTGGTGGATTTTTTGAAGGCCAAGCAAACTCCAAAAGCCAACGTTGATAAGCCTAAGATCGCTTTTAGGGATGCAGTCGAATTGTTCAAAATCGGGTTCAACATGATTTCTCGATGAAACAAAGCAGAAAAGGCTATCGGATGCTGCGTATCCGAAAAATGAAATCATCCTGGCCCAAACTTTGGAATTAGACGTTGGACAAAATTACAATTCGGAAATGTCGTGACTGGCAAAAGACTCCAAAAAGATTTTGCCAGCCAGAATATTAACGACATTGTGGGAACACAGCGGTTGATTTTTGTCGAGGGAATCATGGCCTAGCGGAGGCTGGAGGAGATAAAATTGACATCCCTGTTGACTAACTTTCACGCGCCAAAATTCTACAAAGGGTTTTGTATCTGCCTGAACGTAATTAATTTCAAAATTGGTTGCGAATATAAGGCAGTCAGGCTGTTGAGGTCCCCCATGTATCCACAAGCACGCCCACTGCTGTCATTGAGAGTGAAGAAAACGGATCCCGGGGCGAGGTGGCAAGGCAGAAATGACGGAACGGAAAATGACGGCCAAGGCGCGGGAACTTTCCATTTGGCCATATTTTTTTCTGGCACATGAATTGCGACCTTTTATGGCATGGCTAAAAAAGTAAATGCACTGAAGCTCGGGCTGGAATTCCGCGGGCAGGCTGAAGTGACTTATCGTCTGCCCTCGAAGATTTCTCCCGCGCTTTATCTGATGCAGCTGCGCTTGCCGAGGCTGAAAATTTCCCCGCAGAAAAGAAAGGTGCCGGTCATCGTGGACGCCGAGACCCGTGCCCAGATTGAACACCCGGTGAAAATTAGACACGTTGCCTGATTTTTGGACAACGTCGGCAGTGGGTTTCATCCATGGAAATTCACCCGTTTGAAGCCGGGCTGGTGCAGCAAACTCAATCAAAACAATCAATTCTTAGGTGCTTCCAAAAGAAGCGGCATCATGCTGGTGGCAGTTTGCCCCGGAAATTCCACGAGTTCAAATCCCGCATTCCGGAAAAACACTGCCAGTTGCCACATCGCCCGCTGCGTGGCTTCATTGAGAATGCCATCCGTGCGCGCCGCGCGCTGGATGTCGGACACCGCCATCTGCCTCGCCGTCTGCTCCAGATCCTTGTCGAAGCTCCGCAAAAACCCCTGTTTCCAGTCAATCACCTTCGTCAGGTTGTCGTCGAGATAGGCATCCGTAATCTGCGCCGGCGGCAGCTTGATGCGAATGCTGTTTCCGGACACCGAGATGTCGCCGGGCGCGAGGTGTTTGAGGTCAATGCCCGCCTTCACCACGCCATGCGCAAGAAGTAGCACCCGGTTGTCGCCCTGCACAAACTGGCCTAGCGTGCTTTCCGGCGGCGCGTCGAGGATGACGACTTTTTCGACCACGTATTTAACCGTGACCAGATCGGCCAATGTTTGAACCTGCCGAATGACCGTTGACGTGTTTTCCTCGTTCGGTCGAGAATGATCCTGCCAGCGCGTCAGCTTGGAGCCCAGCCACCCACCCACACCAATGAGCATCGCCGCTATGACCGTGATGGAGAAAATTTGTTTCAGCCGTCGCATGGCGGAAAAGTAAGTCGCAACCGACAGGAAGCAAGCCGCAATTGGTAGTTTGCTGCGTCCTGCTTTTGGGCCGACAAATTCCCATTAAAAAATTTCCACGCTTAACGCGGGCTGAAACGCCGGAAGTGACCTTGCGAGCGGGCGCTCGGATGATGTTCATTGCCGCCTTCGCGATTGCCGCTGGCCGGTTGTTGGGGACGATTGCCGCCTGATTGAGAACGACCGGCAACATGTTGGGGCCGGCCACCCTGCGGCGGGCGCGATTGCGATGAAGAATGTTGCGGGCGCTGCGGTCCACGTTGTTGTCCACGATGTTGCTGATGGCGCGGACGGTCTTCGGCCATATGCGGCACAACGGCGGCATAATTAAATCCTTCCGCCTTTTTCCGCACGATGCCGCGGCCGATGAAGCGTTCAAGCGCACGCAACTCGCCCTGATCCTCGGGCGTTACAAAACTGATCGCGTCGCCCACCGCGTGCGCGCGACCGGTGCGTCCAATGCGGTGGACGTAATCCTCAGAATGCATTGGAAAATCGTAGTTCACCACATGCGAGATGCCATCCACGTCAATGCCGCGTGCCGCGATGTCCGTTGCCACCAGCACGCGCACGACACCGTCCTTGAAATCCTTCAGTGCCTTGAGCCGCTGGTTTTGCGAACGGTTGGAATGGAGCGTCGCGGTGCGGATGCCCGCCGATTCGAGATTGCGCGCGATGCGGTCGGCGGCGTGTTTCATGCGCGAGAAGACGAGCACCATGTCCATCGCGGGATCTTTCAATAGATGCAGGAGCAGCGCAGGCTTGAGACCTTTCGGAACTTCATAAACAAGCTGCGTCACGGTCTCGGCGGGATTCGCGCGGCGGCCGATTTGAATGAGCTTCGGCGCGTGTTGAAATTCGTGCGTGAGTGTTTCAATTTCCTTGGAAAGCGTTGCGGAAAATAAAAGCGTCTGGCGCTTCTGCGGCAACGAGCGGACGATCTGGCGTATAGACGGCAGGAACCCCATGTCAAGCATCCGGTCGGCTTCGTCGAGCACGAGATATTGGAGCTGCGAAAAATCGGCGTAGCGGCGCTGCATCAGATCCATCAGGCGGCCGGGACAGGCGATGATCAAATGCGTGCCAGCGCGGAGCGCATTGATCTGCGGTGTTTCGCCGACGCCGCCGAACACGGTGGCGACGCGCAGTGGCAGATGTTTGCCGTAGGCGCGAACATTTTCATCAATCTGCAAAGCGAGTTCGCGCGTGGGCGCGAGTACGAGCGCGCGCGTGCCGCGCTGGCGGCCGTCGCCGATGACGGCAGCGAGCCGCGTGAGCATCGGCAAAGTGAATGCGGCGGTTTTGCCCGTGCCGGTCTGGGCGATGCCGATGAGGTCGTGGCCGGCAAGAATCGGCGGAATGGCCGCCGCCTGGATGGGCGTGGGTTCCGTGTAACCGGCTTCTTTTACTGCCTGCAAAATTTTCGGATCCAGACCGAGTGCGCTAAATGACATGTTCCCAGTATGCCGCAGTTGCGGGGAATAGCACGCTATTAAGTGCGGCCCGCGGCACCAACGAAAAATATGGCGGCAAAGAAAACATTCATGTCTTCTATTTACAATCGCCGCGCCGGAACGCATGATGCCATCACCTTCGGAGAAACTAAAAATTCCGAAGTTCAGTCAAACAATAGAAATAAAAACTATGGCCACTAAAAAAGCTAAGAAACCCGCCGCGAAAAAACCCGCCGCCAAGAAAAAGAAAAAGTAGCCGCCTACTAAATGCTGTCTCCTTTGACGTCAAATCAGGGGAGACAGATTTTTTATTTACACCCATGAAGCTCTGCCAGGGTCAGGTCTGGAAGAAAGACAAGGAATACATCCGCATCGTGAAGCTAGAGCGGCTCGCAGTGGAATACAAGTCCATGCCCAATCTCGGCAACAAGGAAGGCACGCTGCACCAGACCAGCAAGAAAGATTTCTGCCGCCTGCTCAAACAGGCGAAACTGCTTGCGCCGGCAAAGCTCGCGCCCGTTCCCGCAGTTTAGTGCTTCGGTTTCTTCCGCCTTCGGCTGCCGGAAAATGTCGATTTTTCACCGCCAAAACTTTCCTTTGGCCGCCGAACCATCTATAAAAATGTCCGGCAAGTACGGCTTAACCGGCAAAGAAGCTTGATTTGATATGGCAGATAAAAATCACATCCGACCTTTCACAAAACTGCTCGCGGCCAACCGCAGCGAGATCGCCATCCGCATTTTCCGCGCGGGCACGGAGCTGAATCTCCGAACCGTCGCGATCTACGCGCAGGCCGACCGTTTCTGCCTGCACCGCTTCAAGGCGGACGAGGCGTATCTCGTCGGCGAGGACAAAGGGCCGGTCGCCGCGTATCTCGACATCGAAAGCATTGTCGCCGTTGCCAAGGAAAAGGGCGTGGACGCGATTCATCCGGGCTACGGCTTCCTGTCGGAGAACGCCAACTTCGCCCGCGCCTGCGCCGCAGCCGGCATCACATTCGTCGGGCCGCGGCCCGAACTGCTCGACATGATGGGTGATAAAACCGCCGCCCGCGCGCTCGCCCAAAAAATCAACGTCCCGGTCTTGCCCGGCAATGAAGAAGCCATCACCGACCGCGACGAGGCGATGAAGGCCGCGAAAACGATTGGTTTTCCGCTCATCATCAAGGCCGCGTTTGGCGGCGGCGGACGTGGGATGCGCGTGGTTCAAAAAGCTTCCGACCTTTCCAGTTTGCTCGACGAGGCGCAGTCGGAAGCCGAGCGCGCGTTCGGCAACCCGGCGGTGTTCCTCGAAAAATATATTCCGCACGCCAAGCACATCGAGGTGCAGATTCTCGGCGACCAGCACGGCAATGTGATTCATCTGCACGAGCGCGACTGCTCGGTGCAGCGCCGCCATCAAAAGGTCATTGAAGTCGCGCCGAGCTTCGGCCTGCCGAGAAGAATTGTCCAGGAATTGTGCGAGGCTGCCGCGCGCATAGCCCACGAAATCCGCTACGACAACGCCGGCACCATTGAATTTCTCTACGACCTCGACAAGCACGAATGGTTTTTCATCGAGATGAATCCGCGCATCCAGGTCGAGCATACCGTCACCGAGGTCATCACCGGCCTTGATTTGGTGCGCGCGCAGATTTTGATCGCGCAGGGCCACGAGCTGCACGGGCCGGTCGTCGGTATGCCGCCGCAGGAAGAAATTCCCCGCAACGGCTACGCCATTCAGTGCCGCGTCACCACGGAGGATCCGGAAAATAAATTCATGCCGGACTACGGCCGGATTCTCGCCTATCGCTCGCCCGGCGGGTTCGGCATCCGGCTCGACGGCGGCATGGGTTACAGCAACGCGCTCATCACGCCGTTTTACGATTCGCTGCTCGTCAAGCTCATCGCCAGCGCGCACACCTACGAGGACGCGATGCAGCGCACGCACCGCGCGCTCGCGGAATTCCGCATCCGCGGCGTGAAGACGAACATTCCGTTTCTGGAAAACGTCATCCAGCACGAACAATTCCGCACCGGCCAGGCGACGACGACGCTGATTGATACTTCGCCGGAGTTGTTCACGTTCAAACCCCGCCGCGACCGCGCGACGAAGATGTTGAACTTCCTCGGCAACATCATCGTCAACGGCAACCCGCATGCAAAGGGATTCAAGCCGGCGAAACCGCTCACGCCGGCACCGCCGGTGGCCTTTGATCACAAGCTTGCGCCGCCGTCGGGCACGCGCGATTTGCTGCTCCAGCTTGGGCCGAAAAAATTCGCCGAATGGACGCGCAAGCAAAAAAAACTGCTAATCACCGACACCACGATGCGCGACGCGCATCAGTCGCTCATGGCGACGCGCGTGCGGACATACGACATGCTGGCGGTGGCGGGCGCGCTGGCGCACCGCGCGCCGGGTTTGTTTTCGCTGGAAATGTGGGGCGGCGCGACGTTCGACACCTCGATGCGTTTCCTGAACGAAGATCCGTGGGATCGGCTGCGCCAGCTGCGCGCGCGGATTCCAAACATCTGTTTTCAAATGCTTTTCCGCGGCTCGAACGCCGTCGGCTATTCCAATTATCCGGAAAATGTCGTTGCCGGTTTCGTCAAGCACGCCGCCGCGTCGGGCATAGATATTTTCCGAATGTTCGATTCGTTGAACTACACGCCGAACCTCCGCGTGGCCATGGATGCCGTGCAGGAAACGCACGCGGTCTGCGAAGCCGCCGTCTGCTACACCGGCGACATCCTGGATCCGAAGCGTAGCAAGTATTCGCTGAAGTATTACGTCAAGCTCGCGAAGGAGCTTGAAAAAATGGGCGCGCACATGCTCGCGATCAAGGACATGGCCGGGCTTTGCCGCCCGCTTGCCGCGAAGGCGCTGGTGAAGGCGTTGCGCGATGAAGTCGGGATTCCGATTCATTTCCACACGCACGACACGGCGGGCACACAGGCCGCCGCGATTCTCCAGGCGAGCGAAGCCGGCGTGGACGTGGTGGACCTCGCGTTCGCCGGCATGAGCGGCAGCACGAGCCAGCCGAACCTGAACTCAATCGTCGCGGCGCTGCAACATTCGCCGCGCGACACCGGGTTGGATTTGGCCGCGCTGAACGAATTTGCCGACTACTGGGAAAAAGTGCGCGAGCATTATCATCCGTTCGACACCGCGCCGAAGACCGGCAGCGCGGAAGTTTATCTGCACGAAATGCCCGGCGGCCAATACACCAATCTCAAGGAGCAGGCCGCGAGCATGGGCGTTTCTCATCGCTGGCCGGAAATCGCGCGCATCTACGCCGAGGTGAACCAGCTTTTTGGCGACATCGTGAAAGTCACGCCGAGCAGCAAGGTCGTCGGCGACATGGCGCTGTTTCTGTTCTCGCGCGGCATCAAGCCCGCCGATGTGGTGAACCTCGAACCTGGCGCGCAAGGTTTTCCTGAATCCGTCGCGGACATGATGAGCGGCGGGCTGGGCTGGCCGGAGGGCGGTTGGCCGAAGGATGTGCAGCGCGTCGTGCTCGGCGAGAAGCGCGCGGCGCAGGCGCAAAAGGATTTTAGGAAAGGCGTCATTCCCGGTGCGGTCGCCACGCCGGCGAACCTGGACAAAATCCACAAGGAACTTTCCGAAACGCTCAAGCGCGAGGCGACGGACGACGACTTGTATTCCTATTTGATGTATCCGCAGGTGTTCACCGAGTTCGCCAAAAATGTGCGCGAGTTCAGCGATGTCAGCATGGTGCCGACGCCGGCGTTTTTCTACGGGCTGCAACTCGGCGAAGAAATCAGCATCGCCATCGAGGAAGGCAAATCCATCGTCGTTCGGCTGGTCAATGTCAGCGAACCGGACAAGGACGCGCGCCGCGCCGTCACCTTTGAGCTGAACGGACGGACGCGCGAAGCCTTCATCACCGACAAAAAAATCGCACCGGTGGCCAAGACGCGGCCGAAAATGGATGCCCACGATCCGTTGCAAATTGGCGCGCCGATTCCCGGACTCATCGTCTCCATCGCGGTGAGCGTCGGTCACAAGGTTGTCAAGGGCGACAAGCTCCTGATGATGGAGGCGATGAAAATGCAGACCGCCGTCTTCGCGTCCGCCGACGGCATCGTGGACTCGCTGCACGCCTCGGTTGGCGAGGCGGTGGAAAGCAAGGACCTGCTCGTCAAACTGCGGGCGGCGTGAAAGCCATGGACTTTGCAACGAACTGAAACAAATCATTACGCCACGCTAGGCCTCGACCGCCGCTGCACGCCGGCGCAGATCCGCGCCGCCTACCGGGTGCTCGCCAAGCAGCAGCATCCCGACGTGAATCCCGGTTCGCCGGCCGCCGTTGTGCGCACGCAGGAGTTGAATGCGGCATACAAAATCTTAAGCCATCCTGAATTGCGCGCCGCCCACGACTGCGAACTGGACGCGCCGAAAAAATCTGCCGGCAAAAATTATGTCACCAAAATCCAGCGTAATCTCGCGAAAGACGTGCATCTGCGGCTTGAAGATTTACTGAGTGGCACAAAGCACGAAGTGCGCGTCAATGACCCAGCCAATCCAAACGGCGTGGAGATTTACAAACTCGTCATTCCGTCCGGAACCGCGCTGGGCACGCGCTTCCGTCTGCCGCGCGCTGGATATTTCACCGGTGGCTTTGTGCAACTGCGCGTGAAGGTGCAACCGGATTTTCGTTTCAAAGTGCGCGGCTCCGATGTGCGCTGTGATTTGAAAATCAAACCTGAACTCGCGGCACGCGGCGGCACGGAAATGATTCGCGGACTCACCGGCGCGAAATTGCGCGTGCCGATTCTGCGCGGTGTTTCGAGTGGGGAAATTGTGCGCATTGCCGGCGAAGGCCTGCCCAAACCGCGCGGCGGACGCGGCGATCTGCTCGTGCGCATCACCTACCGCGTCAAAGTTCGCATCAGCCGTTCAGCCAAATAAACTTGCTTCCGCATTTACAATCGGCGAGCCAGCCAGCACGATATTAATTCCTCCGGAGAAAATTCCATGCCGCAGGCAAACCAAACCGTAGAACCAAATAAAAGTTATGGGCGATAAATCCCCGAAAGCCAACCAGAAGAAGTCCGGCCAGAAAAACGTCAAGGCCACCAGCGCCAACCAGAAGAAAAGCGCCGCCATCGCCGCCAAATCGGCTGCCGGCAAGAAGAAGTAACCGGCTGTTAATGACTGTCTCTCCTGAGGCAAAGTCAGGGGAGACAGATTCCTTTCTCCGTCTTCCGTCCGTATTGCGAGACCGCCAGCTCTCCGGCTATTATCGCCCTATGGAAAAGAACCGGCTCGAAGCCTTCAGCGACGGCGTCATCGCCATTATAATCACCATCATGGTGCTGGAATTGAAAGCCCCGACGCAGGCAAATGGCCTCGCCGACTTGAAACCGCTCCTGCCTGTGCTGTTGAGCTATGTCTTGAGTTTCATCTACGTCGGCATCTACTGGAACAACCACCACCACATGTTTCATTCCACGGAAAAAGTCACCGGCGGAATCCTATGGGCGAATCTGCATCTGCTCTTCTGGCTGTCACTGTTTCCCTTCACGACGGCGTGGGTGGGAGCCAATCATCTTGCGCCGACACCGGTGGCAGTTTATGGACTCGTGTTGCTGATGGCGGCGATTGCGTATTTTATTTTGCAACACGCCATCATCGCCCAACAAGGCCCCGCTTCTTTGCTGGCGAAGGCGATTGGCAACGACTGGAAAGGGAAAGTTTCGCCGCTGTGTTATCTGGCAGCCATTCCGCTGGCGTTCGTGAATGTATGGATTGCCAACGCGCTGTTCATTTTCGTCGCCATTCTGTGGCTCGTCCCCGACCGCCGCATCGAGCGCGTGCTGTCGGAACGGGCGAAGGAATAAATTCCGGCTGGTTTAAAGCTCTTCACTTCATCGCCGCATAGACGTGATGCACGTCGTCGTGGTCGTCGAGCGCGTTGAGAAAATCCACGACCTCCTTGTGCGCCGCGCCGGAAACTTCGCGAAATTCCTTGGCAACGTAGCGCATCTCCGAGGCGATGACATTCCAGCCCGCCGCCTTCAACGCCTTGGAAACCTGATCCAGCTCCTTGATCCCGGTGAAAAAACGCGCGCCCTTTTGTCCGGCGGGAACCTCCTCGGCTTCGAGCGGCTCGAATTCGTTCGCACCGGCTTCAATCGCATCGCCTTCGGCATCGCGGTTCGCGTCCGGGTGCGTGGCCTCGACCACGCCGAGGTGGTTGAAGAAAAACGCCACGCTGCCGGGCTGGCCCATCGAGCCGGCCTTGAACAGATTGCGGATCTCCGGCGCGGTGCGGTTGCGGTTGTCCGTCAGACATTCCACGACGACCGGCACCTTGTGCGGCGCGTAACCTTCATAAACGACGGTCTCGTAATTGACCTTTTCCTCGCCGATACCCGCGCCCTTTTTG
>Ga0302320_10006423_pt1 | contig 26082 bp, 12 predicted proteins | sample Bog_T0_3_FD_202130 | JGI IMG/M metagenome (GOLD analysis project Ga0302320, IMG submission 202130) | Peat permafrost microbial communities from Stordalen Mire near Abisko, Sweden - Bog_T0_3 | ecosystem: Environmental > Terrestrial > Soil > Wetlands > Peat | place: Sweden: Abisko, Stordalen Mire... | reverse complement strand
GACAGACGGGCTGATCCTAACCACATTGTTGCGGTCAGTGACCAGATGCTGAGCCATGCCGACCGCTGACGATTCCTGGGCAGCCATGAATACGTCGGCGACTTTGTTCGCCCATCTGAGCTTTCCAGCGAAGCGCGACAAGGCCCACTTCATATTGAGCGCCGCCGTTGTGCAGCCTAGGCTGAGAACTCTAAGGTCTTCCCGCGGCCAGCCGAGAATGCCGATGGCTTCCACTACCCCGACTGTCACGGGGTTATTCGCCCACATCCCGCCATCAATCAGCGGAATGCCGCTATCTGCCCGGTATGTTGGAAAGAACGTCGGCGCTGCCGCGGTCGCGAGCGCGGCCTCCACAACCTTGCATTTGTAATCGAGCTGAAATCGCGGATGATGGGAGGTCTTCCAGATGTGTACTTCATTTGTCTCGGCATTGAGAGACGGGATGACGAGGCGCTTTCGGCTCTCCCCAATTTTTCGTTCCCCGAAAACCTCGATGAGGGCGCGCTCCAGGGGCGCACGATCATATTTCACGAATCCGAGTGAGCGCATACCCCGCCATCGGCGGTGGCCGGCAAAAATCGACGGCCCATACTTCTCGTAGAACTCGAGCATCTCGCTGGCCGAGAGGCCCAATCCCAGACCCAACGCGATGATCGCCCCGGTTGACGTGCCCACGATCAAATCGAAATAGTCAGCGATATTGTGTCCGACCACGCCCTCGACGGTCGCCAGGAATGACGCGGGGAACACTCCTTTAATACCTCCCCCGTCAATGGAAAGAATTCGCCTCACATTATTGGCCCCAAATCGCGTATTTCAGTGTACCGAGCGATGCCTGACTGCGTTCCAAACAAGTGTGCCGTTTACAGGATCGCCGTAGCACAGCCGTGATACGCTTGGGCCTTGAAGATCCCACTTGTAAGTATGGGCCTTCCTTACGCAGCCAAACACGACGGAGGTTGTAACTCGTGTAGACGGTAGCCGTTCTGGCCGAGGGTATTATTAGCCAGTGCAACGTGGTGCTGGTGGTGAGTGAAGAGCAGCACCTGAGTCTTGCGTGACAGCGCTTCGAGAGCGCGCAGTGCAGCGCCGGCGCGGGCGTCATCGAAAGCCATCAGAACATCATCCAGGATGACCGGACACGGGCCCGCCGTCTCACAATGGTTTTCGATGTAGGCAAGACGGAGGGCGAGGAAGAGTTGGTCGCGCGTTCCGTCGCTCATCCCCTCCATTCCCAAACGTTCACCGGTCTCAGTGCGAACGCCCTTCAGAATCCTGGACTCATCCTCCTGGTCGACCACGAGAGATGCGAAGACCCCACACGTGAGCGTCGCAAAGTATTCAGATGCGCGCTTCAGAAGCGGGTCTTGGTGCTTTTCCCTGTAGAGAGCAACGGCCTCGGCGAGTAGTTTCGCGCCGAGCCGGTTCTCGACATATTCGGTCGTGAGCTCCTCAATGCGGGCTGCTGCTGAGAATTTCGCCGCGACGGCCGCACGAAGTGACGTCGCTGCTTCTCTTAGCTGGAATTCTTTGCCGATGGAGTCGTACTCGCTGGTAAGCTGCGCCTTCTGATCTTGAATCTGCGCGATCTCATCCCCCAGCCTCTGGATACCAAGCGGAAGAGTGTCGGGATCGGCGTTGTGCACCTGACCGATGAATTCGTCAAGGGGGACATTACCGCACGAATCTACAAGCGCAGCGCGATGGCCCTTCACCAGCTTCGCGTATTCAACCCGCCCACGGTTGACTGCAATGGCCTCAGGTATGGTTGTCCAATCCGGGACCTTTGCGGTAGAGGCAAGATCAGTGAGCAACTTTTGTGCCCGCTCAATATCCGCAACCGCCTGAGCGAGTTTCCGGTTTTCGCGGTTCTGGTTCTCAGCCAAAGCTGCAAACGTCTTTTCGTTCGCCGCAGCGGCGCGCGCAAGTTCGTGAAGGCTCGCAATTGCTATCAGGGGATCGAGTCCAGTGAGTTCCTTGCGGGCCGAGCGCTCCGCGAGCGACGTGACGGCCCTTGTAAACCCCGACTCGTCTGCTCGCATCGAATCAATGCGGTGCTGGAGCTTTTCGAGCTGACTTGAGATTCCGACGATTTCGTCAGAGATCCTGAGGACTTCACGAACGACTTCAGGGTCTGCCGTCTGGCTGACAGGAAGCCCTTCCACGGCCTCCGCCCACAACTTGCGCCATTCTGCTAAGGCTGCTGCGTTTCGCCCCTGTTCCTCAACATCAGAATTGAGGGCTGAGCGCTGCAGCGCTATCGCCGAAGCGAGAGCAGTGCGGCGGTGGCGAATTGCTCCCGCTTCGGTTACACGGGTGTCCGCACGTGCGGCCAATTCGGTGAGGGACAGATTCGCGGCGTCGTTCATCGCGGATGTGAGTGCAGTACGGAGGCGGGAGACCTCTTCAGCAATCTCGCCTAATTGACCATCGAGACGCCGAAGGTCACGTTGCTGCTCGATGAGCGTCCCGCGGGTGTCGAGCCACGCCTGCATTTCGCGGGGCGTTCGGGGCGTGATTTTGGCGTCAGCCCAAAGGGATTTCCATTCGCGGTCAAAGAGCGAAAGATTCTCTGCGTGCACGTGCGCGGCTTCGCGGGCCAACTCGAGCCGTGCCTGCGCCGATGCGAGCGATTCGACGAGAGCACGCTTCCGCTCAACACGATCAGCCTCGCGGCGCAGCCGGTCGGCTACATCATCGGCTGTCGATACCGAGATCTCGTATGCCTCAGCCAGGTCCGAGTTCCCCCCGATACTGACGCGCCTTTCGAAAAAGCTGCTCTCTGCCTCGCCGCTTTGAACGCCGTGGAGCCACCGGTCCTGGATAGCAACCCAACCGAGGGCCCGCCGGGCGCGCGCTTCCTGGAGGTCGGATTCGGTTGGCACCGCGTTCTGGCGATCCAAGTCTCGGATGGATTCTTCTGCCCGCTTCAAATCCGAATCCGCCGCCTTCACCTCCGCGGCGACGTGGTCGCCCTTCGTTCGCAGTTCAGCAGCGCGTTCGGCAAAAGCATGGAGAAAGGCTGGAAGCGGTACCCGTGCGGATTCCAATTGGTCCAGCGTTCCTGTCCAGAGGGGAAGTGCTGCGAGATCCCGTTCGAGGCGTCCGACGAGTTGGCCACGTTCCGCCTTCAATCGCTCATATTCGACTTCCAGATTCTTCCGGCCGCGAGCCTGAGCCAGCACCTCGGACAGCATGCTGGTGTCGGTTTCGAGCGGCAACTGACTCCATTCGGTCTCGGACGCAGCGAGTATTGCTTTCTGAGCCGCGATCTTGCCGGGGAGTTCGCTTCGCTTCGACTCCAGAACGGCATAAGCACCAGCTACGTTCTCGATGCGCTTTCGCCGGGCCAGTGTCAATCGGGGAACCGCATCCAGTGCCACGCCCAACTCCAGACAGTGCTGGTGGCGCGTGTCCCGTAGCGTGTTACCTTCGGCTTCCCGCTTCGGCAGATCCACGCGGGCGGCGCGAATTTGCCCGGATTGGTCCTTGCATTGGTCGATTTCCGCGAGAATCCCGGCTAGCGCGCAATCACGCGGGATACCCGTCAACTGATCGGCAAGAGTGTCCAGTTCCTTGGACGAGTTTTGCTTCCGCTCCGTAGCTGACCGAAGGGCAGTTACCGCCTCATCGTAGAGTTGATCGAAGCCATCAGGCAAGGCCACGCCGGAAGCCATTTCCGCGAGCGCTTGTTCGTCATGGAACAGCCGCTGCACATGTGGCGCTGCAGTGTGGATTCGGGTCAGGCGATTGCGCTCTGTTGCCCGGCTGTTGAGGTTCCGGCCGATCTCTCCCAGTTCGGTTTCGATGGCTTGGCGACGCGCAACTGCTTTCTGATACTCGGTCGAGAGGTAGCGCTCGCTTCGGATGGTCTTTTCCGCGTCCGCCCAGGCACTGATCGCAAGGCGGAGTTCGGAACTTCGCGCCCGAGAGCTATAGATATCCGCAGCACGGCGCTCCATCTCCTGTAAGTGGACCATGGTTTGGCCGAGGTCGCCGGCCGCAGCCAGCATCGCCTGACCGAACTCATCCTTGAATTCGACCAGCTGACGCCCGCCGTCAAGGAGCCGCTCATAATCGATCCCGAACATGTTTCGAAACAGTGCGCCATCGGCGACTGGCAGGACCCGCGCCCACTCTTCGACCGGGACCGATTTACCGCTCTCGGCAAAAGCGAGACTCTTCACGCCCTTCCCTTTGCGCCGGTCGACGCGGAGGATTTCGCCATCCAAAGTCTCCAGTTCGAGGCCAACGCAAAGCGCCGCTTTGGGATGCAGGTGCGCATCGCGGTCATCCATACCGAAGAGAACGGCGTCGAGTGAGCGAAGCAATGTGCTCTTGCCGGCCTCGTTGGCGCCTACGACCAGGTGGAGGCCGCAGTCCCCGGTCAAATCGATGGTCTTGTTCGTAAAAGGGCCGTAAGCCTTGAGATTCAATTGCCGCAGTTTCATCAGAGTTCTTCTCCCACTTGCGCTACAAGAGCGCGGAATGCAGTCTTATCGTTGAGGGCCTTCACGATTTCCGTTTCACTGAGTTCACCGGTGAACCGTGCTCGCAACTCAGCAAAATCTTCCATCCACTGGGAAACCGCGGATTCGGCGCTCAGGGATGCAACTAGGCTCTGCACCTCCAGTGCGATCGGCAGTGTCTGAATGGGTGCGGTCAAAACTTCACCACAAGAAGCATGTAGGGTCAAGATGCGCTCGATCCAGATATCACCGACATCCACAGCGATAGCGTTCAACTGATCACGAAGCGACTGTCCTGTCGGAATAGTGACGCCTGCCGGGAGTGTGAGATGCAAGCGTACAGCGAGAAGGCGTCCCTCTTCGCTTCCGGAATGTTCGGCGATAGCGCTCTCGAACGCTAGCCGGACGGCGCGTTCGACGCCAGGTTCACTGGCGTCCAATTCTCCGACTTCGACGGTTAACTCCAGCCATCGAACGGTATCAAGCGGCTCAAAGCGTGATGTCACTGTGTGGTCATCCGCGACAGTGACGAGGGAACAGCCCTTTGGTCCCGCCTCACGAATTGAGCGACCTTGCAAGTTCCCAGGGAATTCGATATGAACGCCCCCGCTGCTCAGATTCTGGCGTTGGTGAACATGGCCGAGAGCCCAATAATCGTAGCCGACCATCACGAGCCTCGCTCCGGAGGTCGGTGCATATGTTGCTTCCCCATCTTCGAGCGATGTGTGGAGAAGCCCGATGTTGAATGCGTTTGAAATCGGAGCTGGGTATGCGATTGTGAGATCGTGTCCGACATGCTGGGTCGGGTAGCTCTGACCGTGAATGGCGACATCCAGACCCGGCACCCTCACTGTTTCCGGTTTGTTGTGACTGAGGAACCGAACATTCGCAGGCCATCGGCGAATCGAACCGGTGAGCCTGCTCTGGGCGTCATGATTGCCTTTCACGATGTAGATGGGGATACCTGCCTTGGCAAGTCGTGCGGCTTCGCGGATAAAGAAGAGAGCGGGGCCGGCATCCGGCCAGTCGCAATCCCAGAGGTCGCCGGCGATGAGCACGAAGGCGACCCGCTCCTCAATGGCGAGCTGGACGAGATTTCGAAAGGCGTCGCGAGTGGCAGACTGAATCCGCTCTACTGGCGCGCCCTCGAACTGCATAAGTCCGCGAAGCGGACTATCAAGATGGATATCGGCGGCGTGAATGAACTGGAACATGTGATCACGGTAAAAGCATGGCGAGCGCCAAACCGCAAATCACTGAAAATATGGATTTTCCACCCAAACGCGAACGGCAAAACTGAAACCGGCGTTGATGGAACTGTAACCGCTGCTGGAGCGCGGACTATGTCTGCCGTGTCGTGAGGTGGCCAGGAAGCCAGCCGACAATCACTACCTGCTCCTGTTGCTCCCAGGCAAAGTAGATTCTCAGCGTATGACGCTGATCGCGGTCGTTACCTCGGCGCAGGTGTTCGTCGAGGAAGACCTTTTTATTTGGCTGAAACGGATGGTTTACGTAATATTCGTCTCCCTGTTCGCCCACCCGTGATTCAGAGATAGATCGCGCCTGGTTCAACTTCAGGCGCTGCAGTCCCTGATCATATGCCTGTCGATATTCGTCCCCGCCGTGGATTCGCATCTGCCGGTACTCATTGGCGAGCAACAGCAGGCTTTCGTAAACCAGCGGCGGCTGCCGAAATTCGGATTTGCTCGCAGCGCTGATCGCTTTAGGCGCGATCCAAAGCTGGCCGGCCACGTTCTGCTGCCAGTCCTCGAGTTCTTCAAGAGATTCCGGTATAGGGATCTGTACCCGAGCGGTTTGACCAAGGCTGCCACGCAGCAATTCCAGCTGCGCGCGGAGGGTAAACCTCTCTCTCTCCAAACGTTGCGTATTTTCTTCGAGCTCAGCGGAGTAATTGTAAACGTAGTCTTTCTCGTTGCGCTCCTCTTCGATCTGTTTTCGAAGTTCCGCGATTTCAAGACGCAGTTCCTCTTCGACTTCGTTCGACGCTGTGCGACCAGACGTCTCATCGGAAAGGCTCCGAATCTTCGCGTATCGATAGAAGAGGGTATCCTCATGTCGCAACTGCCGTGAGGACACGGCTTGAAAGGCTTTTTCCCTCAAAAATGCCTGAAACCCTACTTCACCGAGAAGCTTTTCTCGGCTCAGAACGCCGTTATACTCCCACAGAACGATATCGTCGAGCTTCGCTAAGGGGTGCCGATAGGGGTCGTCACTGCCGAAGTTCAGCCCGGGGCGAAATGTCCGAACTGCACCATTGAATGCTGTCCATGGTCTTCCCACCCGCCTGGTCCATTCGAACCCGAGTTCACGCGGCATCACGACGACGTGCGCGAGTGCCGTCAATTCCGCAGCAAGCGTCACAGGGTCGAGCACGAAGCGGTTCACCTTATAAGTGCGGTCTCTCGCGATCTCGTCAGCTTCCGTCAACATGATGACGGGCAGGAGGCGCCCGGAATCCGTTAGAAAAAGATGAAGCAAATCCAAGTCGCCCGAGCTTCCGAGAGCCCACGGTTTGCCCGAAATTGGCATAACGTCTTTGAGGCCAATGCCTTTGACGAGATCCAGCACGATTTTCGGAACGGTGAGTGGCACGGGAACACCGCAACTGACGGGGCTTGTACAAAGAGTTCGCTGCACCAAAATCACGTCCGCCCCAACACGGCGGAAGGCCAAATCGACCGACCACGTTCTCGCCGCAACCGCGGAATCGTCGTGTTCCATCCTGCACGTCCAGAGGTCCAGGTCCGGCAGAGTCATTCCGGCGTAAAGTTGCCCGTGCTGATCAATCTCGAACCTCTGGCCTTCCCACGCCAGCTTGGGTACGGATCGGGCAAGTTCCCGTTTGACCCGCCTGTTTATCCACTGCAGCGCCAGTGAACGAGCTTCCTTGAAACGTTGCTCAACATCTGAAATTCGTTCTGACTCCAATGTGGCAGAGAGTTGATAAATACCCTGAACGTTTCGGGACTTTGGAGCGAAGGCCCTCACGGTGCCGGTTGCAGAAATCATATGCGCCTCGCCTGTTTGGATGAATGCTTCATTTTGTCACAGACTGCCGTAAGAAAGATGCCGTCTGGCTTGACCTGACGGCAGTGAAGTGGACGGAAGCAGCAGGAGCCTGCTTCAGCCGGCGTTAGCCGCCTTTTTCTGTTCATTGACGAATCTGTTGACTGCTTGCGATGTCATACCGAGAAGCCGGGCGGCCTGACTCTGATTATTCCCGGAATCGGTAAGCGCCTCATTAATCAGAGTTTCGCGAACGTTTTCCAGGAACTCCTCCAGCTTGAACCCCTCGTGCGGGTGAGGAAGCGTCGCCGTGGAATCGATGACTTCAAGCTGTAGATCGGCGGCGTCAATCAGATCCGAAGCGCTGCAGATCACCGCGTTAATCAGCACCCCTTGAAGTTGGCGAACATTGCCGGGCCAAGGGTAAGCCACGATGCGACGGACAGCTTCCGGAGACAGTCGGCGCTGACGGCGATAGGTGCGGTTTAGGCTGGCAAGGAGGAAAAGTGCGATCCGAGCAATCTCGGAGCGGCGATCACGGAGCGGCGGAATTCGGAGAGTGATCGGATTGATCCGGTAGAAGAGATCCTGTCGGAATCGTTTTTCCTTCACCTCATTAGCGAGATCATGGTTGGTGGCAGCGATGATGCGAACGTCTATCTTTCGGCTTTTCCCGCCGCCGACAGGATCGATGACTTTGTCCTGCAGTACACGAAGAAACTTATTTTGTGCTGAAAGCGGAAGGTCGCCGATTTCGTCGAGGAACAGAGTTCCTCCTTCAGCGCGCTCGAAGTAGCCTGGTTGGTATTCGGTGGCACCTGTGAACGCGCCTTTCTGATGGCCGAAAAGAGAGCTTTCGACGAGCTCCGGAGGGATAGCTCCACAGTTCAGCGGAACGAATCGTCCGCGGCGGTTGCTGAGCGTATGAATCAGGCTGGCGAACATCTCCTTCCCGGTGCCCGTTTCCCCCAGGACGAGAACGGTGACGTCATCCGGTGCCACATGGGCTGCCGTCTCGGCAAGTTTCTTCATGGAAGGGTGTTCGACGACGATGCCGACTGTTTGAAGCGCAGAGTCCAGAAGGGAAAGGGCATCGGTGGGTTCGGCGACAAGCCGATGTGGAAGAACGCGCGGATAATCGGGCGCAGACGGCACGGTTTCCGTTACGAGAGGAAGGTCCTTACTGACATATTGCATCGGACGGATCTGGAGAAGTGTTGCCGGAATCTCTCCAGACGCCGCCAAAAGAAACCAACACGCCAGCATTTGTGGAGTGCCGGAGGCAGTAGCGATAAAGAATTCCGCGCCCGGGTTCTCACTGAGAATTGGAGCGCATTCACGCCGGAGTTCGCGGAGGATATCGGGGTAGGACGTCGGGTCCGTGATGCGCAGAGCTCGGATGAATACTTCTGGCCCAGAGATGGCGGCGACCGTCTGATCCGTCAGGGTGGCCACTGTTGGCGTCGAAAAGAGAAAAACTTTGTCGAATTCACGACAGGCAAGAAGCGAAAGGATCGGGCCCGGCTGATCGTCGCCGCTTACGGGTGCCTTGGACCATGGATCGTTCAGACCTGTAAGCGTAAGGAGTATTTTCATGCGATGACGGTTTCCCCGCGAAGTCTGCCGGGGCAGCGAGGCGCCGGCAGACTCATCGCGCAATTGACGGTGAAGCAATGGCGCTCTCGAAATCCGGCAGCGAAGTAAATCCCCCTGGCATCCGACGCTGGCGGCATCACCAGCGCTGGCACCCGACAAAACAATCTTTGAGAGTATTCTCTAAAAACGTTCACAAGATACGCCCTCAACTTCGCGGAATGAGACGCCAGCGGTGACGATTATCTCAGACCAGCCGAGGTGGCGGAGGAATGCGATCCGTTCCGCGCCGATTTGACCGTTTCAGATGCGGACGCAAATCCGTCCTTTTCAACCCAGCCGGTCGCGATCGGCTACGCCAGAAGTCCGGCGCTGGACGCGATCTTCACCTCTGCGGACCCGAGCTTGACGATGTGTACGCCATCAAGATACGACTTCCGATCCAACCTGACGCCATCGACAACGATGCCGCCGGTGCTGTTGAGATCGTGAAGCCAGACATCACCCAGATAGTTAACGATGACTCCGTGCCGGCGGCTCACGTTCTTGTCCGGGAGTTGGATCGCATTTTCTTCGAGGCGACCGATGGTGATGATCTTGTCAGTGAGCTCCGAAACCTTACCGTCATGTTCAATGCGAATCGTGTTTTGTTTGGATGTCCGCATTCCGAAGCGGTAGCCTTCGAACAGCAGGAGGGAATCCAAGCGTTCGCTGGCCTCCGTGAGGATTTCAGAGTTGTACGCGGCAAACGGATTATGTTGGTCGGCGACGACCCACTTCACGATTTCCTCGGTCGTGGAATTCGCCCGCAGACCGCAGATGAATCCATTGTTGACAAAGCAATCGCTGGGCGCCTTCGCATCGACCATTAATCTCGCTACATGCATTCCGGCCTCATATCGTTCCGTACGATAAAAGCATTCCAACAACAGATTGAATGCCTCATAGTCGTTCGCATTACGCTGCAGATGGTCTGTGAGCAGCGAGATCGCCTGGGCGTAATTCCCCTGCTCAAGACAAATCCAGCCCAATTCTCTTTGAATGTTGGTTCTGGGATTTAGTCGCAGCGCCTGATCGAAGTACGGTCTTGCTTCCTCAATACGATTAATGAACAGAGCGTGGCGCCCCGCGGCAATGAGCGCCGGCACGCAGTCCGGGCATGCGTGCAATGCCTGTATTACGCACTTCCGCGCCGCCCGGGCTTTCTTACGTTCCAACAGCTTTTCGGCCTGAGCGGCAAGATCACTGGCCTGTATACGCCCCGGGTCGAAGACGTAGCTGACGTGCTTCGCTTCAATGGCCTCGCGAAAATCACGCATCGACTGGAATCGCAGCTCGGGGGTCGGGTGAGTCGCCTTTACAATCACCTCCTGAACCCACCGGTCGAGATCAGTCGGGATAAAATCGTACTGGAGCTTTGCTTTGAGTGACTCCGACCGGTTCATATCCCAGAAGGGATTGCTATTCCTGAGTAGTTCGAGGAGTGTGATGCCCAGGGCGTAAACGTCCACCCGAACGTCACCAGAGTTGACTTCGCCGAGAAGCATTTCGGGTGCAAGGTACGCGAGCGTGCCCCCGTTACTATTAGCGACGCCGAAATCACCCAATTTGAGCGAGCCGTCCTCCGCCACCAATATGTTGTCGGGCTTGATGTCGTGGTGGACAATGCCTCTCTCATGAACAAGTTCCATGACGGTTGCTAAGTTTGCACACCACTGCATAACCGTATGCAGTGGTGGCAGATTGCCCTTCATTCTGCGGCGGAGGCTCCCGCCGGTGCAGTATTCCATCACGAGGAACAGGGCACCCTCTTTGATGAAGTGATGATAGAAGGTCACTATCCCCGGATGATGAAGCTGATCCAGCGATTTCATCTCGTGAATCAGGCCAGTCTGATCATCGGCGGCGCGGTCCTTAAGAGCCTTGATAGCGACTTGGCGGCTAAGAAGTTCGTCTTCCGCCAGGTAAACATCCCCGAATCCGCCGCCTCCCAGCCAACAGAGAATCCGATACTTCGAATCGAGTTCGTCGCCTGTGTTGATAGTCACGGCATTTAACCGGCCAGCGCCGCTCCCTGGAGATTCACTCCGCCTCGAAGCCGCTGTTCGAAGCGAACTTCAACGTCCGCCCGTTTTCCGTCACCGTACGCACGACGTTGTCGGAGGCACCCTGCGGAATCTCCGCCTCGATTTCCAGCGTGACTCGCACGGTTGATCCTACAATGCCGACAAGGTGGGTGATGACTTCGTCCGCAATCTTGCTGGCGTCGCGTCCGACTCGGGAAGAATCGAGAGTAACTGTACCGTGATATCGTCGCGGCTTTGCGGCTTGACCCGCTGCCACGGGAGCAGGGCTCGGCATTGGCGACGATCCGCCGGTAAAGGGTGTAGCGGTTGTTGCGCGGACATTCACTTCGGCGGGGGAAGGCGGGGCGGTCTCCTGGTTGATCTGATCTCTGGCGATTTCGGACCGCACGAGCATGCCGCTATCATCTTCCGTAACATTGACCTGCATGCCGGCGTGAAGACCGCGATAGCGGGCGACAGCTTCATCGTAGTTTTCGGCATAGGCAAAGCCGTCCGGCTCCCACGTCAGCAATGCCAGACCGGTGCGGATGGCATTCAGCAAGACGATGCTTGACTGTAAACGCGGTAGATAGAGGTAGGAGCCGAAGTCGTCGACCAGTTGCCGGATCGCGACGTGATTCCCACGCCACAGCGGTACTCGATCGAGTTCCATGCGGAGGAGCGACGAAGCGAAATTGACTACGAGCAGTTCCTGACTCTTGAGCTTCTTGCTTGCGCGCTCCGCCAGTGACTCCTGCCCGGAGGAGAGCGGAATTATCTGCCATGTCATAGGCGATTGCGGAGTTGCCTGAGTCGGAACCAGTAGCCACTTGTACGTCTCCGGAATCCTCGAAATGACTACGCTGTCGGCCGCCGTTCTTTGTGTCTCGGCCTGCTTCACTTGGTGCGGTGAGAGGTCGAGTTTATCCTTTTCGTCGAGGACGGATTCCCAGGCCAGAAACTTTCGCACTGCCTCGTCCAAATCCTGTAGCCGGGTTTTGTCGGCCGCCAGAAAGACGATGGAGTTCCGGTATAGGCGCGGAGTGTTTCCGCGCTTTTCGAAAATACTCTTGGCCGCCGCCTCTGCGCGATTGTCGATTTCCTTGGTGTACGCATGGTCAACGCCAAGCACCACAAGAGCAGAATTCAATTCGTCCAGGACATCCGCGCTTGATACAGGCATGGGGTGGACACGTTTAAAATCGCCCATCTTGCGCAGATCTGCGCGAAGGCGTCTATCCAGCTCCTTCACAACTTTATCGGGATCTCGCTTCAATTGCTCGGCAAGGTCTTCTGCCAATTTGGTCACAGTTGGTTGCGTCGAGTACCAGTAGCGAGGTCCATCTTGATAGAGGTAGGTTGCGGCAGAAGCTAATCTTCTCAATGCGTCGCCAAACACGGCCGGCGACTCACCTGGCATCACACACCCGAGTTTCACGCGACGGTCCTCCAGTCCTCGGTTTGCCGCCGACGCGGTAGGGGCCGAGCCTAGGTAGATTGTGCGGGCCACGCGGCGGCAGGCGGCAAACTTGCCAAGGTTCGGCACCTCACCATCCAAGCGGAGGGGCAACGAGTTGGGACCGTCAACATCCTTTTCGAGGATTGGTACCCAATTGTCGGAGAGATAGCGGGTAAGCTCGAATTGAACACGAGGGTCGTCAATGGGAATATTGGAAGGCAAGATCAAGGGATTCTTGTCGCCCTTCTCCCAGAGGCTGTGTATCACAGCCGCCATAAGCCGCAGCACTCCGCGAGTTCGTTGGAACTTCACTAATGTAGACCAGTCCGTGTACAACCGGTCGAAGATCTCTGGGTGAATCGGATAGGCAGCCTTGATCCGTCTTTCGTAATCGGTATCCTTGCATTCAGGTGGGAACTCCTGGTGCTGTGCCCGGTAAAACTCAGCAAACGAGCGAGCTACCACATCGCGGTCTTTAAACTGCATTTGGTCGGCAAGCGGCTCGAAAAGCCGCCGGCGCACGATTTCAAAACCTTCTTCGGCACTCGCAGGGCGCCAGGATGATTCCACGCGGCCCACCACGTTGCGCAGGCGATCTAATGCCTCACGTCCGCGTTGTCCGCCGACCTCGACATCATCGGCCTGCGTGTGAGGTGAGCCCGCAGTGTCGGAGGCGGGTAGACTGATCACGAGTAAGCAATTCTTCGCTAACTTAGCGGATTCCGTAAGAACCTGCGCGAAGGTGAACTGAGTCTCAAATCCACCGGCAGGTAAGTCACTTTGATCGTGAAGCTGGCGTGCATAAGCCACCCATTCGTCGATGAGGACAAGACAGGGGCCGTACTCAACAAATAGCTCGCGCAAAACGTCGCCGGGACTGGTCGCATTCTCGTCATCGGCGCGGAGCCGGTCGAACGCTTTTCGCCCGCCTAGCTGCCATGCGAGCTCCCCCCACAGCGTGCGTACCATCGTGCCGTCGGCCTTCCTAACCGGGTTGCCGGGTGATATCTTGTTTCCGACTAAAACAACGGCCTTTGCAATGGGCAGCTTATCTATTCCCGACTGTTGCAAAACGGCGTCAATACCCACCAGATCGCTTGCCTTTGTGCCTGATACCAAGTGATAGAGTGCCAACATGGAGTGGGTTTTGCCGCCTCCAAAGTTGGTTTGGAGCTGTACCACCGGATCGCCGCCCTGACCAGAGAGACGTCGAACAGCACCTACAAGCATTTGCTTCAGGCTCTCGGTAAGGTACGTCCTGCGAAAAAATTCCGCCGGGACCTTGTATTCGTCGGTGCCCTCACCCAAGTGCACTTGCCACAGATCCGCTGCGAATTCCGCCTGCTGGTAGCGACCGCTGGCGACGTCCTTATGCGGCGTCACAACCTCCCGCCAAGGCTTGAGGTTCGTCGCGCCGGAGCTTTCTATAGGGGTTCCGGCAGTTTTTCGCTTCTCGCTTCTAACCTGCTCATCAAAGCGCAGACGCAGGAGTTCCATCTTCATCTTCTCTATTTCATCCGACTGCGGAGCCGAGATGGCGGTGAGGAGTCGCCCAGAAGAGTCGAGTGCGCGGTAGGCGTCATCGCCGGAAAAGGTTTGCTGATGGGCCCACTTATTGCGGAGATCACGTAGTTCACTGACTAGGCTCCGTTCCGCCGGGCCGAGCGTCCGGCGAAACACATCGTTCCACGCCTCCCACATAAGCTTCAAAAATGCCGCAGTGTCCCAGTCACTGATGCCCTTCTTGGATAAGAGACGATCGTCTCCAAGGTAGCGCGTCGCTTCGACAAGAGCTTTCTCTTTGTAAACGCTCTTTAGCTCGCGCTCGACGAAAGATGAAAGCCCTTGCTTTAGGAGGTCCATCGCTTTCCCAACACGCTCGTGATTAGTAATGGCCATTGTTTATTCCTGATCGAAAAACTTGGTCTGGATCTGCCGCTTACCCTCGCGCGCAAGGCGAGTAATCTCAGGCCAGCTTTGTACAAGTGCGTTGTAAGAGAGTGCTTCTTGCGCGCGTTTCTTTCGTTCGCATATGGTGTATAGCCTATATGCAAGCTCCCTAGCAACCTCGGCATTAGCACCGAGCGTGACTACCAGTTCCGCCGCCGCAGGTTCGCCTTCAGCCTCCAGAACCCGCACCAAATGGTGCACCGATTCCCACGCTGTCAGCTTAGGGTCGGAGCCAGGGTCCCAAGTCGTCGAAAGCTCATCGGGCCGGAGTAGGCGCACTTTGCCGCCTTTGGATCTCAATAGACCGGCCTCTACCATCCCGGAGATAGCGGTATTTTTCGCTTTGGACAGGGTTTCGGCGACACCATATTCGCCGTCGGCGAAGCCTGCTTGGTCGAACCACGCAACGGCCCATCGGCTGTCCGCGTCGAAGTCCCCTTCCTGCTCAGCGAGCGCCTCGTCAAGTGTCTGATTGATCATTGCCAACGCGTCGCTGACCGAGAGCGGACTGCCACCGGCGTCGAGCACCTTAGCAAAGCGAGTATAGACGGCCATTCCGGGGCCGATGGCAGCCTGTGCCAAATCTACCGGAGCAATGTTGCCCCGTTGCAGGTGAGCGAGGGCAGATGGTAACTCCGCCTTCAGCGCGGTCACAAAATCGCGTCGTGTCGCCGTTGGGGCATCAATCGGACGCGGGCGGCACACGAGAACGATACTCGACGCGAGCGCGTTGGTGCCTGAGGCTATCATCCGTCCTGCGCCTTCAGTGCGCATTGGCCAAGTTCCTGTGATAGCGAGACCCGCACGAATCACAGCGTCGAGAAAAGTATCCCATCCTGTGTTGACCGTGCCATCTTCTTCGTCAGTTTCTGATTGCTTGAAAGCATAGTAGATCGTGACTGGAAAGGCCGGGTGGGAGTGCTTTGCAAGGCGATGCATTGCTTGGGTCATCCCCTCGAGGAAGAAGGCCTCCGCCTTCTCTTTACTGCCGTGTCGGTACGGAGAGGCTACCAGTTCTGCAGCCTTTGGTACAGCAAGGGTTGTAAAAAGACCAGGGAAAACGGGCCTCAGTGCCCGGCGAAGCCAAACATAGAAAAAGTCAGATAAATCTGCATAGCTTATGTTGTCGTAGTACGGTGGGTCCGTGCTGAAGAGAAAGACGCGATCTGCGATGGCGGTCTGCGCATCGCTCTGCGTCGCGAATGCCTTGGCAAATGGAGTTGCCACCTCGAGATAATTGCTCACCGAGTTGGAGCAAGTCGACACATCACCGCTGGATTTGCCGAATGGGTTACATTCAGCAAAGTCCCAGACCATCGCGAGCACTTGGCGCGGCATGCAATCCCGGAGCGCATTATCCTTTGGCAACCAGGAGGTTAAGCTGGAGCCGTAATAAATCATGCGATCGAGCACGCATGCCAAGTAAACGCAAATCGCGTCCGCGTAGGCCGCAGCTCCAGTTCCGCCATCGGCAAGCGAGACATTGTCATCCAGCAGACCGACGGCAAGTGCCTCGGCTTTCACTACCCCCCGCGACTCCTGCACTAAATCAGAGAACGTTGTAAGCGCTTCGAGTTGACGATCTGTGAACAGCTTGCCGAACGTGTCGAGGCCATAGTTTACCGTCCAGAAGTTTCGCGGGTCATTGGGCAAAGGTGTTTCTGGTTTCCAACTTGGCTTGGCCTGTAATGCTGTTCTTTCCATCTCCGGCGTGGCGGACAGGTATACCCGCCCTTGTTGACCGTCGGCGACGACGGCCATCATCCGCGCACCTAACCGTCCGGCCTTGCCCTCACTTTTCACATAATCGCCCGAGATAGGAGATCCCGACATCAGACATCTGAAATTTGCCCCCCTGGCCAGCTTCGTGCCGTTTTTCACCGCCCCCAAGTCCTTCGGTTTTCCAAGCTTCACTGTGAAGGCGTAACCGGAACCTGCGACCAGCGGCTCCACGTAAGCCTCCTTACCCGGGTTCGTCGACAGAATAAATGTCGAGGCCAGGGGGACGTGTACTTGCGCAAACGCGGGGTCCGGACTACTCACGGTACGCGCCCAAAGCCACGCGACCACGGTCAATTCCCTGCCAACCTGCCCTTTCAAGTCCGGTCGATGCACCACCATCTCCGGTGTAATTTCGACCTTAGGGTAAATATGACCGATGCGTTTGTGGGCTTCGTCGCGCAACCATTTGCCATAGTGGCGAACGTCCTCAGCCAATCCCTGCGCTCCATGCCAGTTTCGAGCGAAGAGTTTTGGGTCTTTGCGCCAGTCCGAGTTTATCGGCGGCCTGTCGGCGAATATCGCCGGAATCTCTATCGTCGCTTTATTGATCAACACGGCCACCGGATTTAGGTCGCTAGCGTGACTCTCAAGGCCTAACCACTGCGCCGAAAGTGGTAAGCTACCGCTACCCGCAAACGGATCGCAAAATGCGGGCAGTTTCTGGGGATCGAATAATGCTTTTGCCCGCGGATCGTCTGCAGATTCCAAGCATGCACGTCTCCAGCTCTGCCAGATTTCCTCGCGTGCCGATTGGAGCACACTTTCGTTGTTAGTGTTGTCCCACTACACGAGGTCCTCGATAATGCTGAATAGGCGCAGCCGTTCCTTTTCTTGCGCCTTCTCCGTTGCGAACAGGTCCGGGTTCGCGGACGGGTCATCTACCATTTGCGCGAATATCACCGCCCGGGCTGAGGCAAGAGGCCGCTGCGCCCACCACTTGTGGAACGACGTGGGCCAGCCTTTCGGTGCTTTCTGCTTTCGGCGGAGTGCCTCCTTATTTATTGCATCGAGGGGCAACGCAACTTCGATTAGCTTTTTCTTCATGCTGATTCCCTCTTTTTCAGTTCTTCCTCGGCCGCCGCGACTGGAGCACCATCGAGGATCATACAGACGATTTCGCACCGGACCCTCGCTTCGACTGGAGCTTTTTCTAGTCGGCCCAGAAGGTCAAGCTCCGCTTGACAGTGCTCCTCGGCATCGAAAGTCCCTAGTTTTCCGCAAAGTGCATCGTTCGCCACGTTCATGGCGGCTATGAGGTCTTTTCTCTGACTCTTCAATCCACGAAGGAAAAACGCGTCCGACAGCGCCTTGCGCGGAAATGTCGCGATGTCTGACAGCAGAGAATACGCCTGCCCCCACGGAGAGGCATTTGCGTTATCAGTGCGGGCGAAACTAAGCCGCGAGTAGGAGAGCTTGGGCATGAAGTTGGCTGACTGCGCTTTGCCCAACCGTTGCCGGAGATCCTCCTCCACCTTTGATATGACGTCGGCAGTTACCTGCCCGGTCCTGCCAAGCTGTGCATACATCTCGTTGATGTCGCGGACTAACGAATCGCGCTTCGCCTTGATGAACGAGTCGACATCGCCTTTCAGCAGATCAGAGATCAGATCTTGGCCCTCTTTGTTCACGCGTTGCAATTCCGCGTCGAACAACTCCTGTGCGGCTGCGGGCATCCAGCGCATGTTGTCCGAAAGGCTGAAGGTGAATTTTGAAAGCAGCGTTCGAAGTCCCTGGCGGCGCTTTTCGATCTCCTTAAGCGTCTTCTCATCAATTACGGATACGCGCATGCTGACTTTACGGGTGACGTTGCCACGGTGCAGCTCTGAGATATCTCCGAAATGGCTTGGGTCAAGCGGTGCGTCCAAAGGTGGAATCCTGCTTAGCTTATCGATGCTGACCAGAGCCCCTCTCTCGTAGAGACGAGCAACGCGCTCGGCCAGCGGGTCCAGCTTCTTGAGCCCAACTTCTTCGGTGGGCGCAGTTAGATCCTTGCCATCAACCGACTTCAGAACCACGTCACCGGTTTCTGGATTGACATGAGCGACCGCAGGCAGCCGTTCTTCAGATATTGGTGATGCAGCCAGGCTGTTCATGTATTCCCGCCACAGTCGCTCTCCCTCTTCAGTCCCTTCGGGAAGTACCAGATGAGGAATCAGTGCTGCCCGGTTTGCCGTTAGCTCGTGCGAATTGGCCCACAGCCAGTCGAAATGACGCTTGAATGTTTCGACCAGCGGAGGATCGGCCCGCAGGACCATGTTTATATGTCCTTCCTGCCTTGGGTCCATGCCGAGATCCTCGCTCGGCCCGATTGTCAGATGGACTGCGTCGGATGACGGTGGTGGCAAGAAGCATAAAGCGTTGCTCCCACGGTCGGTCACGTGCTCAAGGGCGCAGATGTGAATGGACAGGCGATCAGCGGTTCGCTCGGCAAGTTTGAGGAGGCATGAGAGGTCTGGCTGCCGGGTCGAACAGGTTGGATAGAGCATTACGATCAAACGGGCCTTCAGGTAGGCGTTGTTCTCCAGCCAAGCTTCCAGAACGCCGACGCCTTTCGCGGTCAGCGCCGACACAATACCGAACACGGCGGCTGCGCAGTATGCCAACTCGCCAAATGGTGGATCGTATAAGTATTCGCCCATTCGCTCCCGGGCACGAGGCTCGGGCCATACAAAGGGCGGTTTTGGTTCCAGGAGGTTTACAGGTACTCCCCCGCTTGTGCCGAGCATCATTACTCTTAGCTCCCGCCCGTGCAGAGCTTCGTCATAGCTGCGTGGATCATGGACGCGCGGGTTTTCAAAAACGCTCCATAGTCACCTGCAACCATCTCCTCATAGGGGATGAGGTGGCTTGCGAGACGCGCTTTTACCTCCGCATCCCCTAGAGGGTTCTTTTCACGGCGCTCGGCCAGGTAATGCTCAGGTTCTTTATCCGAAATCGATCGGTTCGTTCGCCACGTTACTAGCGCGCAGTTGAGTGATCGAAAAGCTTCCGCGTCCGAAATGCCCAAGCGTGACAGGTGGGCGACCGGGAAAAGGTGGTGGTACTCTCGTTTCGCCAAGTTGGCGCGCGTGGCGGTACTTCCATCGGCGAGATCCAAGCCGCCTTGCCTCAGAGCCAAAGCGAGGATGGCCCTGGCCAGACGATCTCGACGAACTGGCCAGCCAGAAGCGATTAGTTCCTCCTGTTGAGGAAGCGGATACTGCTCTTCATCAAAGATATCCGCCTGAACGAAGATCTTCGGTATTCCTGTAGGCTGGCCAAGCACAAGGGGCTTGAGTTCGTTGAAGTCGCTGAGCGCCCTGGAATTAGTAGACTTCTCATATCGATTGGAAAAGAAGGATCGCCACAGATACTGGCGGAGAATCGTTCGCGCCCGGCCTTCGGCATCTAAACTAGCAGGTGCAATGCCCCACAAGGCGACGAGAACCGGTATGACGACATCGGTCGGTAAACGGGCCGAGTCGAACACTCGTTCTTGCTCGAGGAAATCGACGGCTCTGGACACCCCGTTGAGAAATGTCTTCCAGTTTTCGAGCGCTTGCGGCCCAAAGTCTTTAGACAGGTAGGTAGCATTGCTGGGCGCACGGCCCTGAAGTAACGCGCCCGTATAAAGTGCAAGGTCCTCTGGTCGATAATACGAACCAATTGCGGGGCAGGCCGTTCGCGCGTCTGCCACCAGTTCATGCAGCGATTCACCCATCCCTGCCTCCACTTGGGCAACTACGATGTCGTAGGTCGAGAGTGGTGCCGCGGAGGTGTTCATTTTGACGAAGACATCGAGGGCAGTCTCCTTTTTTGTAGTGACCGGCAGAGATAGGAACGGCAGGTTGAATCCTGCGAACTGTTGGCGAATCAGAGCGACAGAGTCGGAAATCGACTCGCGGGCTCCCTGGTCTTCGATCGCCTCTTTGGCCCATTCTCGAAAACGTTGATGCGCACTGATGTCTGGCTCGAAAAGATCGAGGGGGATCATCCGTCTTTTCCATTGTTCCTTTGGATGATTAGCCCAGAACGGCCGAGGCTCCTTATCGTTTTCTTGAGTCCATCGCGCAAGGGAGTCGACGTAATGGGGCATGCCGGTTTCCTCGTCAGGCTTAAAGAAGACGAAGTAAGTGCGGTCGTCGTAGTTGTTGTGGAGCCCGCGCCAAAGCGCTGTTAGTCGCTGCTGGCCATCAAGCAGGTGCTCTGTGACGCGCTCTCCTGTCGAAGGAGCACCCTTGATCGTTCTTGAAATGAACGGTTGCTCATTTCCAATCTCAAGAATCAACACGGCTCCCACCGGCAAGTCCTGCAATATCGTGTTGAATAACTGCACCACATTCGTATGCGCCCAGGCTTCAAAGCGCTGAAAACGAGGGAGCACAGTTTGGCAAGTGCGAATGCGGGTGAACCAATCCGGTAAAGGCCTATTTCTCGCTTCAATCGCCATTCGCTGTCTCCTGTGAAGCTATTATGGAAATCGTCAACGCGGAAGTTCCCCTCGCTTTAGAAGGTCGGCGAAATCATAATTGACGCTCGTAACCCCGAAGTCGGGCTCACGTTGAAAGGGTCGCCGCACGTAGTGGACTCTGTGTGAATCGCCATCCAGAAACTCCACGATGGCAAGAATGAAATCGTCCGGCTTATTGAGGGAATAAAGGATTTCATTCTTGGTGACAGTGATGGTTGAGGCACCGGAAATGCGCCCCTTCACTTCCAGAAAACGCAGACGTCCGCTGTGTTCCTCCAGGCTCTCGATGTCATAGCCAAGTTTTTCGAATTCCCGGTCCGTCGGTTTGAAGCCAAGTTGGCGTTCAACCTCCATCACGACCGCCCGAGCGCGGGCCGCCGAGATCTGAGTGTCCACAGCTTGCGTTGTGTAGGGCGCTGGATGGCCGGTCATCTGTGCGAGGAGCCCGGCAGGCAGCACCACCATCCCGCCCAAAGCCACTGGCGGGAGCGCTGAAACCTGAGCTTCGAGATCGAGTTGCTCCATGCGCTTCTGCAGCCGCCCCTGTAGTTCGTCGGCGCGACGGCGGGCTTCCTGTGAGTTGAGGCGTGCGTTCGGCTTGCCAGCCTCTTCCTGGAGCTTCAGGTCCTCGGCGCGATGATCCCAATAGCCGATTTCCTTGGTTAGTCGGTCTTTGACTGCGGCGCGAGCCTTTCCGATCCAGGCAATGCGCCGATCCCGCACCTCCTTCAGATGCTCCGGCACGACCTCGGCAATAGCGTGTCCCAGCGCCTTCTGCTCCAGGGTGCGGGTGATCCACGCGCTCTCGGGGCGCGCCAGCAGGGCATCTATGCTGGGTTCATCGGCACGAAGCGGACGGTAGTCCAGGTAAGGCGCGTAGTGAAGGTGGCGGGCCTGCCCTGTTGAATCGAGCTCAACATACAGCATCTGCCTGGAAATCGTGCGGCGATCACCGTTCTTCAGCACACTCGCATCCTGAACAGCATGTTCCAGGTAGAAAAGGACGCGCGGCGTTGTGCCCTGATCACGCTCGTCCACGAGTACCGCGCCCCGCCGCAGAAGATCCCGATTCCGTTCAAGCGTGAGATCAAGGGTGGCATCGAGCAGTGGATGGCCGGGACACACAAAGGCAGCGAGGGGTTCGCCCTGCGGCGCGACGAGCGACTTTTCAAAGGCAATTCGCTCGTACCTTGGTAATACGGGTTCGCCAGTTCCGACCAGGCGGTCACGGTTCCGAACTGGCGCGGGAACATTAGTTACTTCGTATCGGCGGGTCTCACGCTGGCGCGTGATGCCGCCTAGCTGCTTGAATGCTTCGAGGAAGAATGACTCGATATAGTGTGGCTGCAGGCGCCGCGCGTCCGCACGCTCCATGTCCTCTCGTACACGGGCGACCCGACTGGCGTCCATTACGTCATGAGCGAGTGCATGCTCTTCGAGCAATTCCTGGAGGTGTGAGCGACGAACCGTATCCGCGACCACGAATGTCAACCGAGCCTGCACCTCGGGCCGCTCCCCATACCGGACCGCTTCAATGAGTAGCTCGCGCAACGAGCGGCCTTCGAACTGGAGCCTGCCAAGAACGTCAAACACCTGCCCACCGAGAGATTCACGCGCCTGCTCCAGTTTTTCAAGCAAGGTACGGTACACATCACCCTCGCGGGTTTCCTCCGCTACCAGATTCCAGAGGTGGCACACCTCCGTCTGACCGATCCGGTGAATGCGCCCGAAACGCTGCTCGATCCGGTTTGGATTCCACGGCAGATCGTAGTTCACCATCAAGTGGGCACGCTGGAGATTGATACCCTCGCCGGCCGCGTCCGTGGCAAGCAGGACCTGCACCTCCGGATCGTGCTTAAACGATTCCTGGGCCTTCAGCCGCTCTTCGCGCCCCATCCCGCCATGGATGAGAACGACTGCGCTTTTGCGCCCGAGCAGCGTGGTGACGCGGGTTTCCAGGTAACTCAGCGTGTCGCGGTGTTCTGTGAACACTACGAGCTTCTGATGCGGAGAAGGCTTCGGCGGCGGGATGGCGGCGGCGTTTGCTGACGCCACGTCGTTGCCCGTGCTGTTGGGCGCGGCCGTGAAAATCTCGCTCAGCAGGCCGCCGAGTTCGCGCCACTTGCGATCTTCCCCGCTGCGGCGGACTGAGGCCGCCAGAGATTCGAGACGTCCGAGTGTGGCGATTTCAGCCTTGAGCTCACCTATGGTTCGCGCTGCAGTTGCTTGATCGAGAATCTCTTCTTCGGCGGCTTCAACCTCGTTATCCGGCGCATCCTCCAGATCCTCTACATCTTCTGCATCGAGGAGTTTCGTCGAGGAGGCCATCGCCTCTGCGGCAGCGCCGCGCTGCAGCAGTTCGAGTTCCCGCAAGCGCTTCTGAAGGCGTTCGCTGCGCCGGTGAAGTGACTGGTAGATGGCTTCGGGAGAGGATGCAAGTCGCCGTTGCAGGATGGTGAGCGCGAACCCGACCGTGCCGGTGCGCTTGTTATTTTCGAGCTTTTCAGCCCGGTTGAACTCGTCGCGGACGTAGTCCGTAACCTCTTTATAGAGCTGCGCCTCCGCGATGGAGAGTTTGTACGGCACGGTATACGCGATCCGCTCTGGAAAAAGTGCTGTGCCGTCGAACTTGCGCAGGCTTTCCTTCACCATCCGACGCATCAGGTCGGAGAGTTCGACTTGGTGCACACCATCACGGAAGCGGCCCTCAAAACGGTCGCCGTCAAGCAGGGCCATGAAAAGCTGGAAGTCCTCCTCCTTTCCGTTATGCGGTGTGGCGGTCATCAGCAGAAAGTGGCGCGTCAGTCCCGAGAGGAGTTGCCCGAGGTGATATCGCTTCGTGTACTTGATTTCCCCGCCAAAAAACGTGGCGGACAGTTTGTGCGCCTCGTCGCACACCACCAGGTCCCAGCGGCACTCCGGTGCCTGAAGCTTCTGCTGAACGTCTTCGTTGCGCGAGAGCTTGTCGAGGCGCGCGATTACGAGGTTGTTTTCGAGGAACCAGTTGCCGGTGCGGGCCGCTTCGAGCTTGTCGTTGGTCAGGATCTCAAAGGAGAGCTGGAACCGTCGATAGAGTTCGTCCTGCCATTGCTCTGCCAGGCTGCCGGGACATACGACCATGCAGCGCTGCAGGTCGCCACGGGCGATCAATTCCTTGATCAGCAGGCCCGCCATGATGGTCTTGCCCGCTCCGGGATCGTCGGCCAGCAGGAAGCGCAGCGGCTGGCGCGGGAGCATGGCCTCATAGACGGCGGTGATTTGGTGAGGCAGCGGTTCGACAAGTGACGTATGTACGGCGAGTACCGGATCGAACAGATGAGCAAGGCGAATGCGATGCGCTTCGGAGACGAGGCGGAACAAATGGCCGTCACCGTCGAAACTCCATGGGCGACCGTGCTCCACTACCTGGAGGCGGGGCTCATCATGACGGTAAATGAGTTCGTTTGCTACGCGACCAGTCGGTCCCTTGTACGTGAGTTCGAGCGCCTCAGAGCCAAACCATTGAACGCTGACCACCGTGACGAGCTGGTCCGGGAGTATACCCCGGACGGCGGCGGTGGGCTGGAGATCCTCAAGGCGGGTCAAAGACATGTATTTTCTGCGGTTTGGGAACCAGCGGTGTGAAATTCTTACTTTATACCCTCTTTGGCTGTGCGAAGATCTCTCACTCGATCGGGCAGCAACGATCCTATTAAGGTTGAGATCGAGAGCCGCACTATGCGGCCCTCCGTGTATTTCCTGGCTCCAGTTGGAGCCGAAGCTTTGAAATCGCCCGTGTTTTGATCTGCGAAACGCGGCTCTCATTGACGTCCATTTCAACGGCGACCTCGCGGTTCTGCCAGCCGAAATCGTAAAGCAGCTCGATCACCCGGTTCTCTCTCGGGGAGAGGCATCGGCGAGCCTCTCTGACTTCGGCGCGAAGCGTGAATGCGGGCTGGGCCGTGGATGCTAAACACCGTACCGGGGTCTGATCGAGGCTGACGGTCGCGGGCGGAATTCCGTAGCCCGTTGCACTGAGGGCTGGCGCGGATGCGCGAACCCGCCGCCGTTCAGTTCGCGAGAGCGGGTCTCCATCGCGGAGGAAATCCTGCATCGCTCCCTGGATTCTGTGCTGCGCGTAGGTTCTGAATTTCAGGCCGCGGGTCTGATCGAAGCGGTCCACGGCGTGAATCAGTCCGATCATGCCTGCACTGGCCAAATCGTCGAAGGTGACGCAAGGCGGTACCCGGCGCTGGAAGCGTCTCGCGATTCTGTTCACCAGATCGAGTTCCTGAAGGATTGCGGCGTCTCGGGATGCGCTGTGGTTCGGAATGCTTTCGGTGTTGTTGCGGAGTTTCATTTTGGGTCCTTTTCTGCCCGTCCTGTTCGGGGCAAAAAAAGCGAGCGAACCTGCTCCCGAAGACTCCACGAGCGGAGGGGGATCACCCACTCGCCGCAATCGGCGAGCGGAGCGCAGCGGAGGGCTGCACGAAACGGAACGAAGTGCAGTGAAGGAAGCCTGGGGATACCCGAGTGGAGGCGGGAGGGCGCAGGTAGGCCTATCAGGCCGTCAAGCGAAGCGTTGCCCGAACATGCGGGTGGAAGGAACTGAAGAAACTACCGGACCTGCCGTTGAGCAATGCGTATCGCAGAACCGTCGCCTGGAAGCCTTCATAGTCTGAGGCCGGATTCGCGAAAGACTCCATACCATTCGAAGCGACGAAGCATTCGCTTGACGGTGTCGGCAGATCGGTCTGGTAGCGCATTCCGCTGGACTCGCGTTGCCTGAAGGAATTCAGGATCGCGCATCAAAGAAGGAGCGCTTCTTCGCCGCGATCCCCCCGCTTCGGAACTCCGGGCGGGCGATCCGCCAGTTTCTCGGGCGCGGAGTCAAATCTGCCCGCGACGGCTCATCGGGCTCGGGTACGGTCGTCGTCAAGACTCGGAAGCCCACGCTGAAAGCGTAAAGACAGACGCTCGCCGATTTCCACCTCTCGGCCCAGAGAGGTCGAAGGAACGACGAAAAAGCTGTTGGCTGCGGTCGCCACCGCGACGTGTGTCTCTGTCCTCGCCACGGCTTTTCCGGCGAGTGTTCCGAGGTCAGGTGGCTTGCGCTCGACAATCGGTACGTCCCGAATCGCCTCGCCCGACTGGCGCATGTATGCCTGGGCGATTTCGCTGATGGACCGGGGCACGTCCTTCGCGGCGACTGCGTCACGCTCGCCCGCCAGATCGTCTGCCGGTTCCGGCGCGGAGTCCACCGCCTGTTGGTCCCCTTTGTCGAGATCCAATAGGTCAGCAAGTTCC
>Ga0302320_10006422_pt1 | contig 26083 bp, 23 predicted proteins | sample Bog_T0_3_FD_202130 | JGI IMG/M metagenome (GOLD analysis project Ga0302320, IMG submission 202130) | Peat permafrost microbial communities from Stordalen Mire near Abisko, Sweden - Bog_T0_3 | ecosystem: Environmental > Terrestrial > Soil > Wetlands > Peat | place: Sweden: Abisko, Stordalen Mire... | reverse complement strand
ACAGATCCCGGAGCGCCTTAAACCCAAGAAAATCAAGGCTCTTGTCCGTAACTTCAAACCGCGCCTCTCCCTCCTGCCCGTCGCCTTGGCCGTTCCCTTCATTCCTCGGTCCACGCGGGCCGCGCGCAGAGATGTAGTTCTCCCGCTCCATCCGCTCAATGAGCTTGTCAATCAGCTCATCCAGCTTGCCTTCCGCCATCAACTGGTCCAGCTTTTGCCGCAAGTCTTCGTCGAAGAAGTCTCCGCTTTCGAGAGCCCTTCGCAGCGCCTCGCGCAGATCGTCCATCGTATGCTCCAGGTCCGAATCATCCGCATAGGGATCGCGGAACCCCGAGTCCAGCATGTAATCCGACAGCGCGTCGAGCAGTTCCTCCATGTCGATCTCGGAGGCAAGGTCGCCGTTATATTTTGTGTAATTTACGCTCTTCATCGCCGAGCCCTCCGCCCCGTGCCCCATTCATCCCGGCGCACTTTGACGGGATGAGTGGGATAGAACCAACTCCCCCTCGCGCTCTTCTAATCCCTAATCCCTAAAGCCTAATCCCTGCCCTAGTTGTATCCACCCCTCGGCGTCCGCCGTGCCCGCTGCCAGTCTTCGAAATCCACCTCGAGTTCCGCGCGTTCCGGTCCCCGCTGCGGCTTTTCGTTTTTCGAAAACACCCGCTCTTCGCTGCGGCTCAACTTGCGATGCGCCACCAATCCCTCCAGCAAAAACTCCGCCGCCGAAACCACCTTGGGCGCTTCGTCCGATTTCGAAATCCCCAGCGGCGCAAGCTTTCCCAGGAGCCCCTGAATCTGCTTCAGGTCAGTCAATGCCGCGGCCGCCGGATGATTGTCATCGAGCGCTACCGTTCCGCCCAGGTTGAACCACTGCTCAATCTGCTGGGTGTCCACCCCGACAAACACGCGATCGTAAACCTTGCCCACCGCCTTGCGAATCAACTCCCGCACCACGGTGTCCGCTCCCTTCATCTCACCCTCGTATTCCAGTTCCAGTTTGCCCGTCATTCCCGGCATCGCCGCATAGATATCGCTCACCCGAGGCACGCATTCTGACTCACCACTCATCAGCGCGCGCCGTTCCGCGTTCGAAACCACAAGGTCCAGCGTGGCAATCGGAAACCGCTGGCTTACTCCGCTGCGCTTATCGACTTTCTTGTCTTCCCGCGCAAGAAACACCACCTGCTCCACAATCTCCCGAATGTATTCCGGTACCTCAATCGGCGCGGCCCCGCGCTCGGCCCATGTTTCCTGCGCGGTGATGGCCATGCCCTCTTCCAGCGATTCCGGATAGTGGGTGCGAATCTCTGAACCGATGCGATCTTTGAGCGGCGTAACAATCTTGCCGCGCGCCGTGTAGTCCTCAGGATTGGCGCTGAACACGAGGGCCACATCCAGCTCGAGCCGCACCGGATAGCCTTTGATCTGCACGTCGCCTTCCTGCATGATGTTGAACAGCGCCACCTGAATTTTTGCGGCAAGATCAGGCAGTTCATTGATTGCAAAGATGCCGCGATTGGCGCGAGGCAGCAATCCATAGTGCATCGTCAGTTCGCTCGACAAGTCCTCTGCTCCGCGCGCCGCCTTGATCGGGTCAAGATCGCCCACCAAGTCGGCAACGGTTACGTCAGGCGTGGCCAGCTTTTCCACGTAGCGGTCGTCGCGCGAGAGATATGCGATCGGGGTAGCATCGCCCCGTTCGGCAATCAGGTCGCGGCAGCGTTTGCAAAGCGGCACGAAGGGATTGTCGCGAATCTCGCAGCCCGCCACGTGCGGCATCTGCTCATCGAGCAGCGCCGTCAACGCGCGCAGAATGCGGCTCTTCGCCTGTCCGCGCAAGCCGAGCAGAATGAAGTTCTGTTTTGACAGAACCGCATTCACGATCTGCGGAATCACGGTGTCTTCATAGCCAACGATACCGGGAAACAGCGTTTCGCCTGACTTGAGGCGCGCAATCAGGTTGGCGCGCATCTCGTCCTTGACGGTTCTTGTTTTCAGGCTGGCTTCAGGGAACTGTGTACTGGTGCGCAGTTCCCCCAGTGTTTGGGGAAGCGGGCGAGCTGCGGGCATCGATGGGCTCCTGCGGCCGCCTTCGTGCCGGTAGTCGGCCGTTGTTTGAATCTACTATAGACGTGCCGACAAGTCATTTCGTCGCTGCGCAACCGCCGCCGGCATTCCTTTTCATAGAAACTGAAAACTAGTCGCATCCGTAGGATGCAATCAACAAAAAAAGGCCGATTCAGATCCGGACGCTGGAACGCAAGCCTACTCCGGCTTGGCAGGTTCCTTCCCCGGTTTTTGGCGGAGATGAAGTGCCGTGCCAACATCGTTGGCGGCGGTTCCCAGCCCATGGACGGTGTTCTTGACGGTCGTTCCAAGCGCATTCCCCGTACCGCTCTCAGCATGCGAAAGAGCCGCTCCCGTTGACTTGCCTGCACCAGAGAGGGATGCGGTTGTGCCACTTGCACTCCCCGCGAGCGCCTGCTCGGTAGAACCGCTCACCGCAATAATCTGCTGCGAAGGATGCCTTCCCGCATGGGCCCACGCGATGTCCGCGGCCGGCATTCCGCTCAGGCGGGCAATCAACTCTGGCGGAAAGTTCCCGTGGCTCATCTTGTCCAGCAGCGGCCATTCCCCGGACGCGATAAATGCGGAACCATTCATGGGATGCCCAGGCTCTCCGAGATTGATCAAATTGCCGGCCGGCAACCTCACCATATCCACGCACTTGTCTGCGCCACAGCCTGCGTGGCAAAGCGCCTCACTCAGGTAAGAAGCGTGCTTTCCCGGTGAGATCCAAACCGTGGCTCCCTTCGCTTCGGCGTGCAATGTGGTAGCCCGTGCAACCTGGCTCACGTCACACACGGTATTCTCATGCGCCGCGGCATACCAATAGAGCGCTTTCCAGGTAGCCGCACCAGAATCCACATCGGATGCTCGCACCAGCACCGCCACATGCTCCGTGTCGAGATGGTGCCCATGAGGGCCGCAGTCTTGTCGCCAAAGATGATAGAAGTGAATCTCGGCGGTAGGCATCTCGCCGTCAGATGTCTTTACCGGAAACACCTGGCCGTAGATCGTCCCGTCCTCCGACTCCAGCGTTGGAATCTTGTTGTCCGGGTCGAATTCCGCCGGCACTTCTGAACAGTCATGGCGCGCAATCATAAATGTGGGGACAAACTGAACCAGCAGCCTTTGCTCCAGCGCATCGTCAAGGCCATCGTGGTCGGAATCGTCGCCAGCTTTCGCGATCTGCTCAAGTTGCTGGGCGATTGCCGTACGCAAGGTTCCGAGACCAGCCAGCGCAATCAGCAGCAGGAGAGGGCAGGAACGAGCGAGGGTTCTCATTTGCCTCTTTTCGACTTCCGGTACGGCTTCCTCAGTTTACTCGACCAATGTTGCCCTCCAATGGAGCTCGCAATCGAACCCGCAGGCCATATCATCCAATCAACGGAGCATGAACATGACCGCAACCGCAGTGGGAGCACGCGCCGCAAACAGCAAGCCATCCCGACTCACCCGTGCCCGTCGCACCGCGCTTTTGAAAGCCCTTGCAGATCCGCGCCGCTTCGAACTGCTTGAGAAGATTGCCCGCGCCGGCTGCCCGCTGGGTTGTACCCAGGCCCGCGCCGCTCTGCCCATCTCGGCCGCTACGCTCTCTCACCACATCAAGGAACTCGAAACGGCCGGCCTGATAGCCATTCGCCGAGAAGGCAAGTTCCTCTACATGACATTGCGCCCCGGCGTGCTCGAGTCTTTGGCTTCAACACTTTCGGCGCTGGAACTACCTCCCTGCGGACCCAGCTAAAGAACCTCGCGCGAAAAATTTCCACACCGATCCTGAATCCTTTCTGTTGCTGCGCAATCAATTCGATAGTTGTCGAAACGTCGAAACGATGACGGATTAATTGAGGAGCAGCAATATGAGCAGTCTTCAGGGAAAAGTGGCGCTGGTTACCGGCGCATCGAAGGGCATTGGCGCCGCCATCGCCCTTGAGTTGGCGGCGCGTGGCGCTGCCGTGGCCGTCAACTATTCAGGCAGCAAAGCCGGTGCGGACAAAGTAGTGAAGCAAATTGAAGCGGCAGGCGGCAAAGCCATCGCCGTGCAAGCCAACCTTGCCGAGCCCAGCCAGATCGAGCCACTCATCGAAAAGACGGTCAACGCGCTGGGTCCCATTGACATCCTCGTGAACAACGCCGGCATCTACGAGTTCGGAGCTCTCGAACAAATCACTCCCGAACACTTCAACAAGCAATTCAATCTCAACGTGCTCGGTCTCCTGCTCGTGAGCAAGGCCGCTGTTGCCCGCTTCAATCCAACCGGCGGAAGCATCATCAATATCGGTTCGGTTGTCGCCTCCGGATTCGCCAACGCTGCCGTGTACAGCGCCACCAAGGGAGCGGTCAACACCATCACCGTTGCGCTAGCCAAGGAGCTCGGCCCTAAGAAGATTCGCGTCAACGCCCTCAACCCCGGGATGGTTGAAACCGAAGGCACTCACACTGCCGGTTTCATCGGGAGCGATTTTGAGAAACATGCCGCATCGCAAACACCGCTCGGCCGCATCGGACAGCCCGCCGACATCGCCAAGGCTGCCGCCCTTCTCGCGTCTGAGGATTCCGGCTGGCTCAGTGGCCAAACCGTCTACGCTTCCGGCGGCTACACCGGCTGATCCTCTCCGCCGCACCTGTCGGGCCCCCAATCTGGCGACCCAGGGTGCGGGTTTCAACCCTGCTCCGCCTCAAGCAGTTGGCGCTTGCGCTCCACTCCCCAGCGATAGCCGGTGAGTGACCCGCTTGCGCCGACCACGCGGTGGCAGGGAACAAGCAGCGATACGCGATTGAGCGCGCAGGCACGGGCGACGGCACGCGTCGATCGTTCCATGCCCATCTCACGCGCCAGCTGGCTGTAGCTTCGCGTTTCCCCGCGAGGGATCGCGCGCAGAGCCTGCCACACGCGCAGTTGAAACGCTGTCCCGCGCAGATCCAGTTGCTGCGGAGTCGACTCTTTGCTTCCAGAGGCGTTCGACGTAACCTGATCGACGGCCATCTCCACCCAGCGCGCCATCGAGGGATCTCGACGAAACTGCGCCTGCGGAAACTCCGCTCGCAAACTGTCTTCCGCAGCAGATGCATTCCCCGCGAGCGCAAGCCAGCACAGCCCGCGCTCCGTTCCACCCACAACGACCCACCCGAAGGGCGAGCGCGCCGTGCACCAGTTGATCTGCTCGCCTTTGCCTCCCTCGGCAAACCGGCTGGGCGTCATCCCCAGTTGCGCGCCTTCGTAGGCCCGGCTCGAAGAACCGAATCCCGCCTCATAGATTGCAGTCGTCACGTTGTCTCCTTGTTTAAGCGCCTTCCGCAGCGAACCCGCCCTGAGGGCTCGCTGGTAGCCGAGTGGACTCACGCCCATCACGCGTCGAAAAAGCCTCTGCACGGTGAACGGGCTCATCCTTGCGATGCGCCCAAGCTCTTCGAGCCGAACTAGGCGATCGACATTCGCCTCAAGGTACAAGCGAATTGTGTTCAACGGGTTGCCGAACGCAGTGTCTGGTTTGCACTTCTGGCAAGCGCGAAAACCGGCCGCCTGCGCCTCCGCCGCAGTCTTGAAAAAACGAACATTCACTTTCAGCGGCCGCCGGCTTGAGCAGTTCGGCCGACAGAACACGCCCGTCGTTGTCACCGCATAAAAGTAATCCGCCGCAGGATCACGCGCCAGCACCTTCTGCCATGCGGCTTCGGTATCAATGCTGATGCCGGAACTCGACTTGCCTGCGATTTGATCCGCGCTCTTCACAGGATCAATCCTCGCTCATCCCGCCAGGTCCCGCTATCCGCTTCTTGCGCCCAATTCCGAATTCGCGCAAACGACCCACACATGCTCAAAAGGCCCACAGCAGACTCGGGAATATTAATATCTTCGCGTACTCTGCTCTCGATTGCGGACCTAACCCACAACATGACAGACAGTTGGCCTCCGCACGATTGTTCTAAGTGTGTTCTCGCTCGCCAGGCGGCACACAACGCGGCTTCGTCCGCAGGCATCCTACGCTAGCAGGAGTTCCCTATGAAAAAGCTTCAAATCGCTTTAGCCGTTGCAATTCTTTCCACGAGCCTTACGGGCGTCGCTGCATTTGCCCAGGATCGGGACCATCACGACAACCATGGCTACGTTCAGCACAAGGAGTGGAGAAAAGGCGCTCCCATCAAACACGAAGATTGGGATCGCGGCGACAAGGTGGATTACCACCAGAATCACCTCGCCCCGCCACCGCGTGGTTACGAATGGCGCCAGGTCGATGGCAACTACATTCTTGCGAATAGCTCCAACTTCCAGATTCGCACCGTAATCCGCATCCCCTAACGTTTCTTCCCCTGGCTCCAGGCCGCCGGTTTATTCCCCACCGGCGGCCATTGCCTTTTTCAGGATCGCCGCAACATCGCTTCGGCGCGCGCCAGGTCCTCTTCCGTATCCACCCCAATCGTGTCTCGTGGGGCATCGGCCACGTAGAGCGCGATCCCGTTCTCGAGCAGACGCAATTGCTCCAGCCGCTCGAGCTTCTCAAGGGGTGAAGGCGGCAGCGAAGCAAATCGCTCCAGCGCAGCCTTCCGGTAAGCGTAAATTCCCAGGTGTTTGCGATAGCCCGTGAACCCCGTCCTGTCCCGATCAAACGGAATCGTGGCACGCGAAAAATAGAGCGCGCGGCCGTCGAGCGCCGTCACCACCTTCACCGCGTTCGGGTTGGTGAACTCCTCGTTCGGGCACGGAACCGCCAGCGTGGTCACATCGACTTCCGGCCGCCGAAATGGATCGAGCAGCGGCGGGAAGAAATCTGCGGTCAGCGTCGGTTCGTCGCCCTGGATATTTACATAGATATCGGCATCGATCTGGCGGGCCACTTCGCGAACCCGATCTGACCCGCTGGGACATTCCGGGGAGGTCATGACAACTGGTAAGCCCCGCTCCCGGCAAACGGCGGCGACCTCTTCGGAGTCCGTCGCCACCACCACCGGGTCCATCAGTCCGGCCTCCGCGGCGGCGCGCCACACCCACTCCACCATGGGCCGACCGGCAATGGGACGCAAGACCTTGCGGCTCAGCCTCGTTGAACTTAGCCGCGCCGGAATTACCCCGGCAATCCGCATCGTGCTCATGCAGGCGAGTTTACAGCAGGAGACGCGCCGAATTCAGCGCCCACCCATCGCCGATGCCCGGTAGGATCTCACCTGTCGCCCTGCCAGGGCCCGAGCGCCGCTCAATTCACCCCCGGCATCGAACCGGCACAGTTTGACCTCTAATCCAGCCCCCCTTATCATCAAAGTCAGGGACTTCCACCGTTTGCGGCCTTCGCTTCCTCAAGCGAACCCCTGCGAGTGGTTCCCGGCAATCCTCGGTTCCCTGGGATTGCTCCTTCGCATCACTCCGGCGGGGTAGCTCAGATGGTTAGAGCGACGGATTCATAACCCGTAGGTCGGCAGTTCGATCCTGCCTCCCGCCACCAATCAACTTTCACACGCTTTATACCCTGCTCGCGCCTGCTATCCTGCGGCCATGAAGCAGATTGCCGTCGTCGCCTGTCTCGCACTTTTCCTTTCCCTTGCGGGCTGCAAGCCGCAGCAACAGGCCCCGGCATCGGGCCCGGCTGCCTCGCAGAGTGCCGCTTCGCCAAACACCGCGACCTCTGCCCCATTCGACTTCTATCTGCTCAATCTTTCCTGGTCGCCGGAGTTCTGCTTCTCGCATCCTTCTGCAGCCGAATGCGCCTCGCATCCGGCCTTCGTCCTGCACGGCATGTGGCCGCAGAACAATGACGGCACGTATCCGGAAAATTGTTCGAATGCGCCCGGCCCTTCCGACCCAACGCAATACAGCGACATTTACCCCGACCAGGGGCTGCTGGCGCACGAATGGCAAACGCACGGCACCTGTTCCGGCCTCAGCGCGGACGCATTCCTCTCGGCGGCACGAACCGCTTATCGTTCCGTTGCCATTCCGCCCGCGCTCACCGGTCTCACGTCGCAGACGTCGATGCCGCCCGACCAGATTCTCGATCTGTTCACCGCGAGCAATCCGTCGATTCCGCGCGCAAGCCTTGCCCTGAGCTGCGGCCACAACTATCTCACCGCCATCGAAGTCTGCCTTGACAAAAGCCTTCATCCCATCGCCTGCAGTTCGGTCCGCTCCTGCCGCGCGAACACGGTCCGCATCCCGCCGCCGGGGCAGTAGTCCACGCGCTTAAGCAGGCTCCGCGGCATCCGCCAGTTCCGGCCTCCACCGCGCGTATAGCCACAAATAGAAGATTCCCAGCGCCAGCAAAGTCAGCGGCACGGGAAGCACCTGCACCATCACCATCAAGCGGGCGGCCGTACTGCCATTCGCGGCGGGAATCCTCTGCACCAATGCGAGCAAGATAGTCCACGGAATGTCGCCAATGACGACAAAGGCCAGCACATTGATGGCGAGCGCGAACTTACCAACGCGGCCGCCGCGACTCCATGCCAGCAGGCATGCCGGAACCGATAGCAGGATCAGTTCCGCATCGTACTGCCGATGGTAGATGGGAAGCATGGTGAGCGCAGAGATCGCCGCCAGCCCAAACCACGCTCTCGACGCCGAAGGGCGCTTGCGGAAGGTAACAAACATCCAGATCAACAGGATTGGCGCACAGATGAGATAGCTGACCGGATTGTAGATGCGCGGATCGTCGCGGAACATGCTGATCACCGTTTGCAGATCCGTGATCATGCCCAGGCCGTGCCCGCCAGCGGAAGAGGGCCCTGGGTCGTTCATGGCGCCACGCTCCGAAAGTGGCAGCAGGTTGGCGCTCACCTCCTGCACCCAATGCGGAGAAAGATGCGTAACCCAGAGCACAGTCGGCACCGCGAACACCAGAAACAACGCCAGCGTTTGCAGCGCGCGTTTGCGATAGGTTCCGCCTGCCAGCAGGAAGAACAGCCAGATCAACGCCGCGTCGTGAGGTTTGAAAGCCAGGCTGATGACCAGGCAAAGCATGCCTGCGTAAACATACCGCTCGCGAACAAAGCACCAGGCCGCAATAATCGCCAGGCTCACCGCAATGCCGGCGGGATTGCCCGAGAAGAGGAGCAGTTCGCTGTTGGCCAGCAAAAATCCTACCAGGCATCCGGCGACCACCGGTGAATAGGCCGCGCCCAAATCCCACATCAGCAGCGACGCCAGCAGAAAGCTCCCCGCGATCAGCGCCATCCACCCCACATGTGCCGGTCCATAATGCAGCAGCGCCAACGGGACCATGAACGTGAGGCTTGTGGGCAAATAGACATTCGAGGTGGCAATCGTCCGGTAGATCGGCGAATCGGACGAGCGGTCGCCTTCTTCCGCATGATAGAAGCGCGTCAGATTCGCTTGATCGTACGGATCGCAATGCTGAATGAGGCATTTGGAGCTGTAGTAGCTCGCCTTGAAGTCGTTAAAGGATTTCGTTGTCGAGGCCTCAAGAAAGCATCCAAGCAGCAGAAAAACAAGGGCACCGAGTGAAACCAGAATCAGACCGTCCGCCCGCGCCCGTGTCATGCTCAGCCCCATTCTTGAAAATCACTTCAGGAAAATCAAAATTAGCAGCGCTGATCGGACCGCCAGGCAAATTAATCGCTGAGGAAGTTGTATTTGCAAATGCAGACAAACGCGCGAACACCGTCGCGCCAGCCAATCTTCTTGCCTTCGCTGTAGGTGCGGCCAAAGTAGGAGATGCCCACTTCGTAAATGCGCACACCCGCCTTGGCAACCTTGGCCGTAATCTCCGGCTCAAAACCAAAGCGATTCTCCTTGATACGAATCCGCTGAATTACTTCGCGTCGAAACGCCTTGTAGCAGGTCTCCATGTCGGTCAGGTTCAAATCCGTGGCCATATTAGAGCACATGGTAAGGAATTTGTTGCCGACCGAATGCCAGTAATACAAAACACGATGCGCGCCGCTGCCGCCAAGAAATCTCGATCCAAACACAACATCGGCCTTGCCGTTCAGGATCGGCATCAGCAGCTTGTGATATTCCGCTGGGTCGTATTCGAGATCCGCATCCTGAATCACGACGATGTCCGCAGTGGCGTGCTCAATTCCAGTGCGCAGCGCGGCGCCCTTGCCTTGGTTCACCTCATGATGGAAGATCGAAATGCGCGCGTCGGTCTGTGCCAGTTCCTGCAGCTTGTCCCAGGTGCCGTCTGCCGAGCAGTCATCCACGATGACGAGTTGCTGAACCGGCCGCTGGGCGAGAACCAGCCCAACGATCTCCGCTACGGTGGGGGCTTCGTTATAGACCGGCATTACCACGCTGAGGCAGCGATCAATTTCGGCGTTCGATCGTACTTCAGAAAAGGGGACCGATGGAGCATTGGTTTGCGGCGAAAGATTTTGCATAAGACTCGATCAGAAACCGCGCCCCTTTCGGTCTGGTTCATTTTCCACGTGGCGAGTAGTCCATCGTGATTATCTAATGTTCATCGTTCCAGCGGGCCTCCTATTTGCAAGGGCCATTTGGTCTTTTGGTTCCGTCGCCGAGCCATCACGCCCAAAATCGATCCCATCTCCTCTCCAGCAGGTTGCCCATCGGGGATGGAATGAATTGACAACCGCCGCACCCCGCCTAAGACCTCCCGGCAACCTGCCGATACACACGAGAAGCGACCAAAAGTTGTAAAGGGGCCACGCGAGGGGCAGAGTTACACTCAAGTGGAGAACTAGCATCCCCATGGCATCCTCAAATTCCATTTCGGACATGCTCGGCACCGAACCGCTGGGAATCGCGGTCATCAGCCCAGATGACTATCGCCGAAGCCTGGCCATCCGCGCCCTGGATGGATTTCCCCAGGGGCGCATCCGGGAGTTCATTTCTTACCCCCCCGATGTTGAATCCGTGACCCGGGTACTCAAAGAGAGTTTCGATGTCGTCATCATCGACCTCGACACCGACCCCGAATACACCATCAACCTGGTTCAGAGCCTTTGCGCTGAAGGCGGTACCAACGTCATTGTGTATTCCCAGAACGTCGATTCCGGCTTGATGCTTCGCTGTCTGCGTGCGGGAGCCCGCGAGTTTCTGCATACGCCCATCACCCCGGCTGCCATGGCCGATGCCCTGGCGAGGGCCTGGGTGCGGCGAACCGAAACCACTCAGCAGGCGGCGGTGGTGGTGGAAGAGGAAGTCGTCGAGCAAATCACCGACAGCAAGCTGTTCGTCTTCCTCAGCGCAAAGGGCGGTTCCGGGGTAACCACTCTGGCTTGCAGTTACGCACTCGCCCTGGCCGAGCAATCCGGCAGGCGCACCCTCCTGATCGATCTCAACTTTCCGCTCGGCGATGCGGCTCTTAATCTCGGGATAAAGAGCCTCTACTCCACAGTCCAGGCCATCGAAAACGCCTCAAGGCTCGACGGGCATTTTCTGTCGACGTTGCTGGTTCAGCACAGTTCCAGCCTCTGGGTTCTGTGCGCTCCTACCGAAATGACCTCCATCCACCCGCCGGACGAATCCATCAAAACCCTGCTGGATGTGGCTCTTCAGGACTTCGAATACGTCGTCGTCGACGCGGGTTCGAGATCCGATCTTCCCACCTCGCAGCGCTTCGACCCGTCCGTGACCTTTTTCCTGGTCACGCAAGTCGGCATCCCGGAATTGCGGAACGCAAATCGATTTATCAAGCGGTTGCCGACGGAGCATGGCCCGACCCTGGAAGTGGTAATCAACAGGTTCGACTCCGGGGCCCAGGGCATCGACGAACTCCATGTGACTAAGGCACTTACACGCCCGGTCCGGTGGAAAATCCCGAACGATTACGCCGCCGTACGCCAGATGCAAAACTCCGCGACTCCCATCACCAAAGAGGACACACCGATCGCCCGCGCCATCCTGCAGATGACCCAGGCGGTTTGCGGCACGCCCGTCGTCCCAGAAAAGAAGAAGAAAAAAAGCTCCAGCTTCTTCTCGTTCTAGTAACCTGTCTCGCGAAGGGCCCTCTGGCGCCAATCCACCTGACCGGCTACAACTTTGGGGTAGAAACCGGCCCCGAATCCCGTCCGAAGGCCCGAAACAGCCCTTGAAAAGCTACCCTTGCGATATGATTGCGTCTATAGAGTGTGTGCGGCCTTTTCCCCTTTGAGGCCAGCTCCGGTGGTGTGTGTGACCCGAATTTTCCAGCGTTCCGTCTTTGTGCTCTCTGTCGCCATCTTTGCCGCCCTCGGCCTGGGCTTCGCCCTGGGCGAATTTGGCCTCTTTGGCGTTCATGCCGGAAGCGATCAGGATGGCGCTTACCACCAGATGCGCGTCTACGCCGAGGTCCTGCAGAAGATTCAGTCCGACTACGTCACCGAGCCCAACATGAGCGACGTGACGACGGGAGCCTTGCACGGCCTGCTTGAATCGCTCGACGCCGACTCCAGCTACCTGACGCCGACCGAGTACAAGATTTACAAAGATCAGCCCTCGAATGGCGCTGCCCAGATAGGCATCACCGTTTCAAAGCGTTACGGCTACGCGACCGTGGTGAACGTCATGCCGGGGTCACCCGCCGATACGCATCTGACGGATGGCGACGTGATTGAATCCATCGGCACCCAGTCGACACGCGAACTTTCTCTGGCCGTCATCCGGCTCATGCTGCAGGGCAAGCCGGGCAGCACCGTCGCCCTCTCGGTCGTGCGTCCTTCAAAGCCAGATCCAGACCATCTAACCCTGACGCGCACCGTCGCAGTTCCGCCCGCCCTCGGCACCCAGCAATATGATAATGCGAGCATCCTCTATCTGAAGCCCGGCATGCTCAGCGCGGACCGCGTGGATGAGATCGCAGCAAAAATCAAGGCCGCGTCCAAGACCAGCAAGATTTTGCTCGATTTGCGAGATGCCTCCGGCGACCCCGCCCAAGGAATCCGGCTTGCCAATTTCTTCATCAAGCAAGGGACACTCGCGACCCTCCAGGGCCAGCAGTTTGCAACGCAGACCTTCTCTGCCGACCCGGCTGTTTTCCTTACTTCGGCTCCCCTTGCCGTTCTCGTCAATCGCGGTACCTACGGTGGACCTGAGCTCGCAGCAGCGGCCATTGGCGACCTCAAGCGCGGCGATGTGGTGGGCGAGCGCACTTTCGGCGAAGGATCGTTCCAGAAGTCCATTGAAATGCCCGATGGCGCCGACCTCATGCTGACAGTTGCCAAGTTTCAGAGCCCTTCCGGCAACAAGGTGCAGGACAATGCCGTCACGCCGACCGTCGTAGTTCAATCCCCCCAGGATGACCTCGACAACGGTGCTGCTGCCCCCAAATCAGACGATGCGCTCAACAAGGCACTTGATCTACTCAAGGCCAAGAGCGCCTAGGACCAAATTTAAAAAGAGCTTGAAAGGGGCCGCGACAAACCCGAGGGGGCGCGTGGTGGAGCGGCTCAAGTCACTCGCCCGACGAAGTTCCTAGTTTGTGGGGCCGAGTTTGCTCGCGATGAGTGAATCGCCAACCCCGCCCAATTCCCTGTCTTGAAGATCCTCAGCCAGCGGGCACCCCTCGCAGCGCGCCGTACGCCCGCAGTGCGCCTTGCCCACGGCCACGGTCAAGGCATGAAATTCGTTGTACAGCATCGCGCGCTGTTCTACCGGCTCGCCCGCAAACGCCGTCCGCGTCAGCTCCGCCAGCGCGTCATACCGGATCCGCCCACTCACAGTCTCAGCCAGCGCATGCCGCTCCGCGATGCGCCGCAGATACTCATCCGCAACTGGAACCGCGTGGCCCAACGAATACAGAAGAATCGCGTCCGCCGTCTCCTGGCCAACACCCGGCAGCGCTAGCAGCCGCTTTCGCAACGCCTCTGTGGCCGCTGACGCCATCGCCTCAAGCGATCCGCTAAACTCCTCGTCGATCATTGCGACAAATGCCTTCAGCGCGGGAGCCTTGCGCGTATAAAAGTCAGAAGGCCGAATCGCAGCCGTCAATTCGGCCAGCGTCAGTCGGCGCAATCCATCGAGCGTGAGAGCCCCCGCCGCGCGCAGGTTTTCGAGCGACCGCTCCACTGCTTTCCAAGCCGTGTTCTGCGTCAGATAGGCGCCCAGGATCACCTCGAATGGCGACTTCGCCGGCCACCAGAACTGCGGGCCGTAGGCGCCGACCAGCTGGTCGTGCATCCACCGGGCGCGTTCCGCCGGCGTTCTTCTTTTCTTCTTGCTGGCTGCCTTCAAGGCTGACCGTTCTTTGCCGGTGGCGGCAGCACCGGCAGCGATCCGCTCTCCTCCGCCGCATCCTCCGGCGTCTGCAGTTGGATCTTCCACTCGAGCACACGCGCCCGCGCCGCCGCAGTCTCGGCCTCCGGCACATGGCCCGCATGCTGCAGGCTGATGGAGAGCGTGGTGTGCGCCAGCGGATCGCCGGGAGTGAGCGCCGTCAGCGCCAGCGCCGCGCCGACCGACTGTTCCAGCAGACCCGCATCCCGAAGCGCGCGCACAAGGCCGTGATGCGCCTCGACCACCGTCGCTTCCGCGCCGCCTGCCCCATCTCCCATGTTGATCGCAGCGCGAAACGAATCGGCAGCCTGCGCGAGTTCCCCTGCCGCAAGCAGTTCAAGCCCGCGATGGCAGAGCGTTTCAGCCGTCAATGCATTTGTCTCGCTCACTCTTCTAGGATAAAGGCAGGACGCCTCACACGCTGTCTTCCCAGGAGCCTGCCATGAAAAGCCACACCGAGTACCTCGTCTTTGAGACCAAAAAGCGCCGCGAGATGGTCCACATCACCGACGAAGTGGAGCAGGTCGTCAAGCGCAGCGGGGTGCGGGATGGCCTCTGTTTTGTTTCGCCCATGCACATTACCGCGGCTGTCTACGTGAACGATCTGGAAGGCGGGCTGATCGAAGACATCGGCAAGTGGCTTGAGGAACTCGCCCCCGCGCGGCCCGACTACAAGCATCACCGTACAGGCGAAGACAACGGCGACGCCCATCTCAAGGCGCTGCTGCTGCACCACGAAACCACCCTGCCGGTTACCAATGGAAAACTCGATCTCGGCACATGGCAGCGCGTCTTTTACGCCGAATTCGACGGCCAGCGCCGCAAGCGCGTCATTGTCAAAGTCCTCGGCATATCGTAGTTCGCCGCCTCCACCCCATTCTTCCTCCGGAATTTACGGGGGCTTCGGCGCGTTCTCATCGGGCCGGTCTGGCACTTGATATTCCCATTTTGAACACGCCACTTCGGTTCCGTCTGATGGCGGGAATTTCTTGTGCCAGACGGGCCTTTCGCACCGACAGCCCTTGTGGAAGACGCGTATAGTAGGGGCCCTGAGATCCTTACATTTTTGAACCAACGCTTACCGATCTGCCCTTCTATCGGTTGCGACCGCCCACGATGCGGCCCTTCTTCCGGCAGAGCGGTCAGTGTGGAATTGGACGCTTGTTGCCATGAACGCTCTTTTTTGCACCACCCGCCTAGGTTCTCTCCTCCGCTTCCACGGCCGTCTTGGACTTAAGGGCACGACACTCGCCCTTTTATTGATGAGTTCGCTGTTTGCCGCCCGCGCCTTCGCGCAAACCACGACCACTATTTCCGGCGTCGTCTACGATCCCCGCGCCACCAACGCTCTTCCCCTGCCCAATGTGCTGGTCTACGTCACCACGGGAACACCGGCGGCGCTTCCTGCCGGTGTGCAGTGTCTTACGTCCACCAAATCCACACCGAGCGATCCTGATCTCGTCAGCTCCACCTTCACCGCCGTCGATGGCAGCTTCACTCTGGCCAATGTTCCCGTCAACGCCAGTTATACGGTCGTCATCCAGGCCGGCAAGTGGCGCCGCCAGTTCAGTGAAACCGTCGCCGCCGCTCCGCTCACCGGCCTCGCGCTGCACATGCCGTCGGACCACACCCAGGGCGACATCCCCATGATCGCCATCTCCACCGGCTCGGTGGATGCGCTCGAGTGCGTCTTCCGCCAGATGGGCATCGCCGACACGGAGTTCACCGACGACAACGGCAGCGTGAATGCCGGCGGCCACATCCACCTCTACAAGGGCAGCAGTTCCTCCGGCGCCCAGATAAACATTGCCACGCCTAACCAAACCGTCTTGATGAATTCTTCATCCCTCATCAACAGCTACGACATGCTGATGTTCCCGTGCCAGGCAAGCGCGTCCGGGCAGGCTACTCTCACGGGAGCGACCAACTTGTTCAACTTCGCGAACTCCGGTGGCCGCATCTTCGCCACGCATTTCAGCTACGCCTGGCTCGACCCAGCCTCGCCGTACGACGCGCAGTTCCCGGCGGTTGCCAACTGGACAATTTCCGCCGAACAGCAAATCAACTCCGGAGTTGGAATGGTGAACACCGACTTCAGCGACGGAGCAACCATGGCCCAGTGGTTGCAGAATGCGGGCTCAACCGTAACCGGTACAGGAAACCAGATCGACATTAGTACACTGCGCACGGACGTGAGCAGCGTCATCGCACCCACCCAGTCGTGGCTTGCACTCAAGAGCGGCGCCTACTACGGCCAAACCGGCAATCCAGTGATGCAGATGACCTTCAATACGCCCGTCGGCGCGCCTGCCGCCAGCCAGTGCGGCCGCGTGGTCTACAACGACTACCACGTCTTCAACTCCACCTTTGGGGGCGCCAACTACCCGGCCGAGTGCCCCGCCAGCACGGTCGCCATGAGCCCGCAGGAACAGATGCTCGAGTTCGCTCTCTTCGATCTCTCCTCGTTCGTCACGCCCGTCGTCATCCCAACGCTCTCCTTCGCTTTCACTCCCAGCCCGCTCATCGTCAAGCAGGGCGACACGGCCGATCAGGTCACCCTCAACATCACCAATACGAGCTCGACCGCCGCAATCTACAGTTCCGTTGTTCTCACGCTGCAGTTGCCCATCGGCCTCACAGCCACCGCGCTCACCGATGCTACCGGAGGCTGGACGTGCACCGTCAGTTCCCTGACCTGCACGCGCAACACCAGCCTGGCTGCCAACGCCAGCGATTCGGTCGTCCTCACGGTCAGCGTCCCGCCTTACACGTCGTCAAGCGCCACCACCGGCAGCATTTCCGCAACCGCTTCCAGCCCCAACTTCTCCAACAACGTCACTGGAACGGACAACGTCATCTTTCAGCAGCCGCCGCCTATTACCTGGCCTACCCCGGCGAACATTGTGTATGGAACCGCGTTAAGCGCCGCGCAGTTCGATGCAACCTCCACCGTCGCCGGCACCTTCTCTTACTCGCCGGCCGTAGGTACCGTGCCAAGCGTTGGCCAACACACCCTCACCGTGACCTTCACGCCGACGGATACCACGGACTACACAACCAACACTGCCACGGTCACGCTGACCGTGGTTCCCATCACTCCCTCGCTTGGGCTCACCTCGAATGCCAACCCGGTCTTTCTTTCGAACGCGGTCACCTTCACCGCGACCATCGCGTCGCAGGCCACGCCCCCCACAGGCACCATCACCTTCTACGACGGCGGAACGCAAATCGGCACGGCCACCGTGTCGTCGGCCTCGGCCTCCTTCACCATCTCGTCGCTTTCCAGCCATCTTCACTCCATCACCGCGGTCTATTCCGGCGACACAAGCTATGGTCAGGCGACGAGCGGCGCGCTCAGTGAGAACATCGTCGACTTCACCATCGCTCCCGTGGGCAGCGGAAGTGTCAGCGTGCCGGCGGCCTCGATAGCATCATTCCCCATCGCGATCACTCCGGTAGGCGGTTCCACGCTGCCCGGAACCATGACTCTTGCCGTCACCGGACTTTCTCTCGGCTCGACCGCCACCTTCTCGCCATCGACAATTACGGGCGGCTCGGGGACGACCACCGTAACGCTGCACGTCCAATTGCCGGGAAATGCCGCGCTCGAGCAGCCGAATCCCTTCGGGCGCACGTCACTGCCTCTCGCGCTCAGCCTCGTCCTTCTTCCCTTCGCTCGCAGGCTGCGCAAGTCAGTCCGCCGCTTTGGTTCGCTCGCCGTTTTCGCTTTGCTCGCCATCGCACTCGCCGTTGGGATCAATGGATGCGGAAGCAATCCCAAGCTCAAATCGCAGGCCTACACCTTGACCGTCACCGCCGCTGCGGGCGCGCTGCAGCACGCAACCACGGTGAGCCTGACCGTTCAGTAGAGGCATTCTCATCTAGATTTGATTCTTGGGTGCCCATTCATCCCGGCGCACTTTGCCGGGATGAGTGGGAAGCAGAAACTTCTTTTCATGACAAAAGCGCGGCGACGCCTGTCTCTAGGCCGGCGCCTTCTCCACCACGGCCTTCTTCAGGTTCCTGGGGCGGTCCACATCCACGCCGTGCTCGAGCGCCATAAAGTACGCGAACAACTGCAGCGGAACCACTTCCAGGATTGGCAGCAGGTACTCGGAAGCCTGCGCCACACGCACGCAGTCCGTCACCTGCGACGCCATCTGCGTATCGTCTTCATTCGCAATCGCAATCACTTTCGCGCCCTGCTCTTTCATGTCCGCAAGCAGTTGCAGCGTCTTTTCGTAACGAACCACTGACGCCTCAAGCCCGCGATCGACCGTGGCCAGCACAACCAGCGGCACGCTGTCGCTGACCAGCGCGTTCGGCCCATGCTTTAACTCGCCTACTGGATAGCCCTCCGCGTGGACATACGAAGCTTCCTTCAGCTTCAGCGCGCCCTCACGCGCAATTGCGTAATGAATGCCGCGCCCCAGGTACAAAAATGTCGATGCGGATTTGTATTTCTTCGCGAGCTCGGCCATCTGCGTATGCCAGCCATCGAGCGCCGCCTCGATCTTGCCGCTAACCGCGGCCAATTCTTCGATGTGCCCCGTCACAGCCGCTTCATTCATCCGGCCCAGCCGCGCGCCTTCGTAAAGCGCCAGCAAAAATAGAACGGCCAGTTGGCTGGTAAAACTTTTGGTCGCGGGAATCGCCTTCTCCACGCCGGCCGCCAGCGGCATCGACACATCAGCCAGGTGCGCCATCGTCGAAGCTGGATGGTTGGTGATCGCTAGCGTCCTCTGTCCGCGCAGGTGCGCCTCTTCCAGCGCCGCCAGCGTGTCAGAAGTTTCGCCCGATTGCGAAAGAACCAGCACGCTCGGATGGCGGAGGTCCAGCCCGCCGCGGCAACTGTATTCGCTCGCGTATTCCACGTCTACGGCAAGCCCGCACAGGTCTTCGAGAAGAATCTCGGCGTACAGGCCGCTGTGCCTACTCGATCCGCTGGCGGCAATCAGAATTTCGCCGGCAGAATTGGGCCACCCTGCCAGCAGGTTGGCCACTTCCGGCTTCAGCTTGTTTCCCGCCAGGTAGAGGTCCAGCGTCCGGCCAAGAGCCTCAGGCTGTTCGTAGATCTCCCGCAACATTTCGTGCGCAAACTTCTGCATTGCTCCCCACTCGTTTCGGCTTCTCTTGCACGTCAGCTCTTTCGTCCAATTTGGATCATATCGCGTCCCATCGATCCCCTTCTTAAACGACTAAGGGCCCAGAACATCCGCAAACTACAAGTGAGCCTTGCTGTAAACTGGCAATGGCGCGGCCCCGCACACCGCGCAGGCAAATCGGCTGCTGCCAGGGGCGAAGTTCGCTCTCCCGGTTGCTCAGCACCCAAGCGAAAGTGGCGGAATTGGCAGACGCACCAGACTTAGGATCTGGCGGAGCAATCCATGGGGGTTCGAGTCCCCCCTTTCGCACCATGAGTTTTATGAGCCATTGCAAGCGATGTATTGGAAGGTGGGGTAGCTTTGTCGCGGCATAATGGACATCATGCATTCACTACTTCTTCTTTTCGCGCTGATTCAAGACGCATCAGGATCGCATCCAGCGTCCGACCCGCTTGCTCCTCTCATCGTTTATGACGGCACTTGGAGTGTGCAGGCGGAACATCCATGGAGCGGCGGCGCTCCCGGGACCGTCGATCAGTTAGTCAGTCACTGCCAACACTTCACGCAGTATTTCGCTTGCGAGCAGACGGTCAATGGCAATGTTCTGGCTCTGATCGTCTATACGGCCGGCGGCACCAACGGGAACATCCATACGCGTTTCATCGGCCTTGACGGGCAAGCTGGAGGGCGAGGCGACCTCACAATGGATCGCGATCACTGGACCTACCTTGCGAAACCGACCATTACGTTGAAGGGCAACTGGTCGCGGGTGGAGAATTTTATTCTTGATCACGATCACATTCGGTTTGAAGAATATGAGTCCTCCGACGAAGGCAAGAGCTGGACCAAAAAGAACTTCGGCACTGAGGTGCGTAACGCGCATTAGAGCATTGGCCCTGAATATCTGCCATCCATGCAAACTACGGCTGCGCTGGGACAGTCCCTTTTCGAAGCAGCCGTCCCCTTGGAAATAAAGCGTGTTTCCGGAGTTTCGGCGAGATCCGCTCAGCAATTTTCCTTCAGCCCAACTTTCGTGCCTTTTGTGCCCCACGCAGCAGCGTGCGCGCCATCACAGCGTGCCTTTTGAAATCATTCAATGATCCTTGCAACATCCGCTCTTGCATATTTAGATCGCGTCCAGGTAGCTGCTCAGCGGCTTCTTGAGATGCGACGGGCCTTTTTCACTTTTGTCTTGTAGCGCGTTCCAGCCCCAGAGAGTTCTTCAGAAGTTTCCATGGAGTAATCACTGGGATGACGCCGCAAAATCAGCACTGCCCTTCGTCTATCCAATCCAGAAAATCGCCGCGGCGGGACGTGTTTCTTCTGCCCGCAATCGCCGTCGTCACGGTTTGCGTCTTAACCGGCGCAATGTTTCTGTTGGCCAACTTGAGCCTTCCTCGCCGGCACACCCTGCGCGAGGACTGCATGGTCTTCAACGACCGATCCACCGGGCCGCGCGGCATTCCAAACTCCGTTTGCTGGGAGAATAATCTCGAGAGTCAACCGGTAGAGTATCGATTCAACAGTTGCGGACACCGTGCGGGAATGGAGTGCGACGCAAAGCCCTCTGGCACCTACAGAATTGTGCTGGTCGGCTCCTCTGTCGCGTTTGGACCGTGGGTGCCACGCGAAAACACCTTCGCCGCTGTCTTGCCGGCCGAGCTTTCCCGACGAACCGGCCGCACGATCGATGTCTATAACGAAGGCATCATCTGGAAGACCCCGCGCAGGCTTCCGCTCGCCTTCAACCAGATCATGGCGGCGCATCCTGACATGATTCTCTGGGTTATTGGCCCGTGGGAACTGGAACATATTGCCGATCCAGGCCCCGAGCAGGAATCGCTGCCCGCCACGGCTCCTAAGCCCGGTCCTCCCGCAATCAGCGCCGCCGGACCAGCTGAACCGGGATTTCTGGGTCACACGCGCTATCGCATCAAGCAGGCCTTTGCAGAAAAATCCGCCACGAAGACGGCTTCCGATCTAGCCGACATCGCAAGCAATGTGCTGCTTTCGCAGTACAACGCCAAACTCGGACCGAAGGTCGATCGTCTGCTGGCAGCCTTACCCCAGGACGAACGAAGCAAGGTGTTCTTTCAGCATTTTTTCTATCAAAGCGAGACCCAATATTTGACGGCCACGCTCATGGATCGACAGGAAAACGAGTTTCTTCTCGAAGATCCCGGTCCCGCGTGGCAAACCCGCATGAACCAGTTCGACCGCTACGCGGCTGATGTGGAAGGGAAGGCAAAGGCTGCCGGAGTACCCTTTGTGACCGTGCTGCTGCCAACGCGCGCGCAGGCCGCCATGATCTCGATGGGGGAATGGCCCGCGGGATATGACCCGTACAAAGATGGCAGGGAGGTGCAGGCGGTCATCACCCGGCACGGCGGAACGTACATCGACATCCTGCCGGAGTTCCGCTCTGTTCCCAACCCGGAACATGGGTACTTTCCAGTGGATGGCCATCTCAACGCCGACGGCCACGCCATGGTGGGCCACCTTTTAGCGAAGGCGTTGACCACGGGCGCATCCCCGGCATTCCCAGCAACCGAGCTAGCGCAAAACGAGCCGAATCCATAGGCCGCTGGATTGCCTTGGAAAACATTGTTCGCATGTTGTCTTTGTTTGGTCGGCGATCAGGCTGACCGCAAACCTAGAATTTGAAGCGCAATTCACTAAGCGCGTTCCTGGCACACGTCCCACACCGCATTCGCCGTGATGGCGCACCGGTGTTTCTTGTTGGGAACCCAGCCTCCGGCGGCAACGTTTCGCCGCCGGGCATGGTTCGATCTACATCACTACCGAGGGCATGTTTGAAGCAGAAATCACTGCCGGATTCGCAGCCCCTTTTTGGCGCAACCATCCCGCAGCGAGCCAGGACTCCGGAATGGAAAATTCAGCCCAGCCGCAATCCAGACAGACATGAACTTCCGGCGACGGGTTCATAGGCGGATGGCTCAGCGTGCGTGGTGTATTTCGGTATAACCGGATCTCCGCCGGAATATCCGACATCGAAGCGGATTGGCATTTGGGACAAACCATTGGATCAACCTCTGAATCGACAAAAGTAAGATAGACAGCTCCACCAGGCTTCGGGTCACTGGAGCCCCCGTGCGTACACTTCACCCTTGGACCTAATGTGCTGACATGCAAACTTTTGCATGTGTATGACCAAACGAATCGGCGGCCTTATCTGTTGGTTTCAATATATTTAGCTTCTAGCGGTATATTCCGCGACCGTCGGCCAACCGTGTACTTTTTACGCGAGTCGGTAAGAAATCCCTAATCAAGCCTGCCTTCGCACCCACCCCATCACATTGGCGGGCGGTCTCTCGTGCCTCAATTCATTGGCCATGAATTGCATGTGCGGATCGATGTGATGGAAGAAATGTTTATAGCCTGCGCACAGGTAGTTCAAGCCTGGCTCGCCCGAATCCGTCTTCAGGAAGCGGTGCTTGGGGCACTCCCCATTGCACGCAAAGCGTACGTCGCATTCTAGGCACGCTTTCGGCAGGGAAACATCCTTGGCCTTGCCGAACTTCATCTGCTTGGGCAGTCCGGCAAGTCCTGCCAAGGGCCGCTCCAGGATGTTGCCGAGCTTGTTGTCCGGATACACGAAGTGGTCGCACGAGTACAGATCGCCATTGTGCTCCATCACGAGTGCCGAGCCGCAGGTCTTCGCAAACACGCACAGGCTTTGGTCCATCCCCATCCACGACTCGAGGGCGACATCGAACAGGTTCACAAAAATCCGTCCCACATCCGCGCGCACCCACTCGTCAAAAATCGTCTGCAGAAAAATGCCGTACTGCAGCGACTCCACCGACCACTCGGAAACCGTCGTCACACGGGGAGCGTAGGGCTTCAGCAGCCGCAAACCGTTCGCATCGGGCTCGGCGGAGATTTCTTCGACGATCGGAATGAACTGCAGGTACTGGCTGCCGATCGATTTCAGAAACCGATAGATCGCGAGCGGCTCGTACGCAGTCTTCCGGTTCACTACCGTCAGCGTGTTGAACTCCACCTTGTGCCGCTTCAGCACTTCCAATCCACGCATTACGCGCGCATGCGTCGGCTGACCGCCCTTGTCCACGCGGTAGGCATCGTGGATCTCCGCAGGCCCGTCGATGGAGATCCCGATCAGAAAGCTGTTGCGATGCAGAAAATCGCCCCACTCGTCGTCAAGCAGAGTTCCGTTGGTCTGGAAGGCATTCTCGATCCGTTTTCCGCCGCAGTATTTCGCCTGAAGCTTCACTACCTTCTCGAAGAAAGGCACGCCCAGCAGCGTCGGTTCGCCACCCTGCCATGCAAAGGAAACCGTGGGTGTGGACTGCGATTGAACGTACTGGCGGATGTACGACTCCAGGACGTCGTCTGACATCTTGAAGTTCTTCTTCTCTCCGTACAGGTTCTCTTTTTCCAGGTAATAGCAATAGGTGCAATCGAGATTGCAGATTGGCCCCATCGGCTTGGTCATGATCTGGAAATTGGACATCGGAGGGAAGCGCCTTCCTGATCATTTTACGCCGCAAGAAAATCACAGAAACTCGTGGGTGCCCCGGTCCCGATTTCGGAACCTGGGATCCTAGAATTCCGGAGTGCTACCGCGTGGCGGCCCACACGTGAAAGCTGTTGAACAGGAACTGGCCGCCCAGAATCAGCAGCCACACCCACAACGCGAAACGCAGCGGCTTGCGTGGAATGTGCGTGCTCAACAGCGTCCCGGTAACCGCTCCAAACGCACCGCCGGCAATCAGCTCCATCAGCAATTGCGAATTCGTCGCATGCGAAAACCAGTGCGCTCCGCTGCCGATGAGCGACACGACAAAACCGAACGCAATGTCGGTACCCACAACCTGCGCAGGCTCCAGCGGAGTCAGGCTCAGCAGCGCTGCGCTGCCCAGTGCACCGGCCCCAGCCGATGAAAATCCAACTTCCGCACCAACCGGAAACATGAGCCACGAGAGCAGCGGACTGCGATCGCGCGGATCGCGAGGCTCCTTTGGCGGACGAAGCGTATAGAACAATTGCCATCCCGCCATGCTCACCAGGATCGCACCCAGCAAGGCATTCAGCAGATTCTGCGAGCCCGTGGTCACCAAGTGTTTCAAAAACAGAGAACCGACCAGGACGCCCGGCACTCCACCCAGCAGCATGAATCCCAGAGTCCTCCACGCGACGTTGCGGCGAATAATCTGCGTGGGGACAAGGATCAGCTTGACGGCGGTAGCGAACATCAGTCCGATGCCCACCGCCTCTACCGCGGGCACCCCGAGAAACAGCACGAGCACCGGCACCGTAATGGTTCCTGCGCCCACACCCGTGAGGGCAATAAACATCGCGATGACGAATCCGATTACGTACTGCATTTCTTTACCCTGATCTCTCTCGCGCTTCTGCTTTACCGCGTCGGCGCTGCCTCAATATGAATGCCGCATTCCACCTTGCGACCCGCCCAGCGCCCCGAACGCGGATCGTTCGGGTCGGTCGGGATGGATGTACAAGGCTCGCAACCAATCGACGAGTAGCCCCGCTCGTACAAGGGAAGCAGCGGAATTTCAAGCTGCTCGCATGCGTACCACACATCGCGCGTACTCCACTCCGCCAAGGGCGCCAGCTTCAGCACCTGCACTCCGCCCGGCAGCGTAAACAGCGCGCGCTCTTCCAGCGCGGCTCTGCTCTTTGCCTGCTCCTTGCGCAAACCTGTAAACCACACACGATACCCTGCCAATGCGTTGAACAGCGGTTCCACCTTGCGCAGTCCGCAGCACTTGTCCGGTGCCGACTGATATAGCAACCCAAATTCAGCTTCCTGCTCGGCCACAGTTTTAGCCGGAAGGAGGTTGGTCAGGTTCAAATTCCACTCGCTCGCAATCTTGTCGCGATACTCGTACGTCTCCTTGAAGTGGTAGCCGGTATCGAGAAACAGAACCGGAATCCGCGGATCAATCGCAATCGCAAGCTTCGTCAGCAGCACGTCTTCGGCCTGAAAGCTGCACGTAAGGCAAACGTCGCCTTTGCCCGTTAATTCCTGCGCCAGCACCGCGCGCACATGGTCCAGCTTCGCGTTGACTTCCGCATTGATTTCCAAAGTGCTCATCACAATCCCGCCATTTCCGAAGAGATAAAAATTTCAGCGCTCTTGAGCAACTGGTGAACGGCCGCCACCACCTTGTTCGCCCAGCTCGCATTGCCTGCTTCCACGGCGGCTTCCTTCTCGCTTCCGGCCTCCGCCTCCACAACAATCTGCTTGCCTTCCACGGCCGCCGTCAGCGTTCCGTTTTCGGTTTCGCTGGTTACCAGCGCCAGCAATCCGCGCTGCACCTGCAGCCGTGTCACAATCGCCATCAGTTGCGGATGCAGCACAAACGCATCGTCGTCCGCATCAATCCGTACCGTCGAAGCCCCGCGTTCAAACAGAGATCGCTCGATGGCGTCAATCAGCTCCTTTGGTCCCGTGAGTTCCAGAACGCCGCCGCGATGTCCCCATCGTGCCTCGCGTTCGCCCGCCGTCACCGGTCCCCATGTGTCCGCGAGCAGCGATGCACCTGCAGCCGCCAGCCCGTGTGCAACCTTCGCCATGCCGGCGGCAACTGTCCCGTTGGTCTCTGCGTCCACCAGGATGAACGCCCCGGTGCCGCGATTTTCCCCGTAAGGATCGAGCGCAATCGGGCGCAGCAGATTCAACGTCCCCACGCCAATGTCATTCATGTTCAGCATGTGCGCGGGCTGGTGATCCAGTGTGCCC
>Ga0302320_10006420_pt1 | contig 26086 bp, 22 predicted proteins | sample Bog_T0_3_FD_202130 | JGI IMG/M metagenome (GOLD analysis project Ga0302320, IMG submission 202130) | Peat permafrost microbial communities from Stordalen Mire near Abisko, Sweden - Bog_T0_3 | ecosystem: Environmental > Terrestrial > Soil > Wetlands > Peat | place: Sweden: Abisko, Stordalen Mire... | reverse complement strand
CCCGCGGGTCCAGCCCCGGCAACCAGCACCGGCTCCTTGTTGATCACTGGCATCGTGATGACTTATCGTCCTCAGGCTTCGTGAGCGGTCGATTGCTCAGGGTTGGGCGCCGCACGGCGCATCTTTGGTTGGGCGGCATTCTAGAAAGAGCGCCACGGCAAACACTCGATCGTTTGCGCCCGGTGACCGCGTTCCGGTCAATTGACCGAAGCGCTTCGCCGATGAGCTTCACCGCTGCGACACCGGCCACTGGGTGGCCGCCCATGTCACCGTTCGTTGGCCTCAAGGGCGCCAGCCCGTAGCGTCGGACACACGAACAACCGGAGCACAACAACCATGGATTTTGGCACGCGACGTTCAGAGTCTGCCGACGTGACCCCAGCTAGTTCTGGCGCCGCCCCGAGCCTCGAAGGCAAGCTGAGTGCATTCGACGCTTTGGCGGCTCCAACCCACGACGAACGGTCGCGCCAGCAGTTCGTCTCGGCACTGCGCAAACACATCATCGTCGACATGGCCGCCGAGATGCGCAGGGAATATTCGGAGCGCGTGCTGCCCGGGTTCGAGGCCACGCATCGGCGCGCTCCGCGCGATGGCTTCGAAGTCCGCAAGGCGATGCTGCCGAATCCCTACTTTCGCGCCTGGAGCGCGTTGCGCTACACCGCTCAGGAGATGACCTGGGCGTCCGTGCGGCCCATGATCGAACGCGGCCTGCCGAGCATGATAGCCGCCGCCAAGGTGACTGCGACCGCGACACAGACCGCGGGTTCGCTGCGCCTCGATCCGGATCTCAAGATTCCGCGTGACATGCAGCAGCTCGACATTCACCTGATGCCGGGCGGTTTTCACACGGAGCTGGCGCCCGACGACGTGGCGGCGGGCGCCCTGTACACCCATGGCACGGCCGTGTTTTTCGGCGGGTTCACGCTGCGCGCGCGCGGCGGCGGCGTGGCCAAGTCGATCGCGAAGCATCTCGAAGCCGCTTTCCCCGAATTCCGGCCGCGCAAAATCCTCGATCTCGGCTGCACCACGGGGGGCAATCTGCTCCCGTATCTCGAAGTATTCCCGGAGGCCGAAGGCTACGGCGTCGACGTCGGTGCGCCGCTGCTGCGCTACGCTCACGCCCGGGCGGAGTCGCTCAATATGCGGGTGCACTACTCGCAGCAGGACGCGCAACAGCTGGACTTCCCGGACGGTGCCTTCGATATCGTCTGCTCGAGCTTCTTTTTGCACGAGCATTCGGCTCAGGTGACGCGACGCGTGTTCCGCGAAGCCTTCCGTGTCTTGAAACCGGGCGGCGTCATGGTCCACATGGAGTTGCCGCCCGCGGCCCTCACCGATCCGTATTACTCCTTTTATCTGGATTGGGACGCCTATTACAACAACGAGCCCCATTACGCCGCCTTTCGCGCCCTCGATCTATCCGCCGAGGTGGCGCGCGCCGGTTTCGCGAAGAAACGGTTTTTTCAGCTGCGCATCCCGAACTTCGGCACGGTTCCGGATGACAAGTTCGTTGCGGTGGCGCGCGGCAAGGAGCCGCCACCACCACACGGCAATGGCGCCAGCTGGTTCATATTTGGAGCCTGGAAACCACCAGCCGCCGGCGCCGACAGCCGGGCGTGAAAGATGAGAGGCTTTGAAATCGCGCGGTCCGCATGATCAAAGAAGATGTCCGACTTCGTGACCCTGGGCGGTGGCAGCGAGCGTCGTGCGCGGAGCATAGGCATCGCCAATCACGTGGAACGCCGGGACCTGCGGTCGGAGAATGTCGAGCAGTTCGGTGGTCGGGATCCGTGGGCTGGCGTAGGTGAACAGGGCGACGTCGCTGATCCGAGCGAGCGCACCGCTATAAACATTGCGGTACACGAGTTCGCCGTCCTCCCACCGCGAAGCCGCGTCCGGTTCGACGAGCGGTACCACCTCGATGCCGAGGAACGCGAAACGCCGCAGGATGCCGAGGCGGGTGACCAGCGGAACATCCTCGGCGATCCGGTCGCGCGGCGTCAGGATCACGACCCGGTCGAAAATTGCGCGAAGGCGTTCGGCTCCTGCATAGGTGCCCTCCGTGGCATCGTGGTCGTAAACGACTGCGGTTCCACCTTGCGCTCGCGTGATGCCCGCCAAATCCGCCATGCAGGCACGTAGATCCTGCAGTACTCCGGCTTCCCGCCACACCCGTGGAAATTCTCGCGGCCAGGACATCGATGCCCCGGTCGCGAGGACGACGGCATCCGGCGCCAACTGGAGCACCTGCGACGCCGTCGCGCGTATGCCAAGTTCCAACTGCAGACCTGCGCGCTTCGCGGCGAGACGTTGATAGTCGTAGATGCTGCTCAGGGACTCACCGCCCGGCAGGTTCGCGAGCAGGCGGGTCTTGCCCCCGGTTTCGGCCGAACTGCCGAACACCGTGACCTCATGCCCGCGCGCAGCCGCGACCCAGGCCGCCTCCATGCCGGCGACGCCTGCACCGACGATCACGATACGCCGTCTCATGCGGGTCTTGGCCGGCCAATAGTCGAGCTCATCGGCACGCCCCACGCGGGGATTGTTGTCGCAGGCGACGGCCTGATGCTCGACGATCGCGGCCCAGCACGTGTTGCAAGAGACGCAGTAGCGGATGGCAGCCTCGCGACCCTGGCTCGCCTTGAGGGCCCAGCCGGGGTCCGTGACGAGAGGGCGCCCCAAACCGATCAGCTCGGCGGAGCCTTGCGCCACGATCGCGTCCGCCTCGGCCGGGTCCGTGATCAACCCGAGCGCCATCACGGGCACGCCCCGGACGGACGCGCGCAACCGCCGTGTCAAGCCGACATAAGGGGCGCGCGGTCCATGCAGATCCGGTACATGCAGGTCCAAAGTCCTCGCGTGCGCACCCTGGGCAAAACAAAAATAATCGACGCTGCCGGTTGCCGCAAGTCGCTGCGCGAGCTCGGCCGCATGCGCCGGATCGATACTGCCCCGCAAGCCGTCGTCGCCGGGCATTTTGATGCCGATCAGGAAGCGGGATCCGCACTGACCGCGGACTGCGGCAATGAGCCGCAGCAACAGACGCAGACGCCCTTCGATGTCCCTGCCGAAGGCATCTGAGCGCGTGTTCATCCAGGGCGACAGGAACTGGTGAAACAAGTGGCCATGGCAGGCCGAGAGCTCCACACCGCTGAAACCGCAAGACTGGAGGCGCCGGCTCGACTCGGCAAATTCGTCGATCAGTCTCTCGATGTCGTCGATCGACAGCACGTGCGGAACGGTCCAGCTCAAGTCATCCGGATCCGGGCTCGCACCGTAGGCATTGGGATTGCGGCCGCGCTCGTGCCGGCCGCGACCGGCATCTTGAATCTGGCCGAGCAGCCGACAGTCCTCCGTCTCGACGGCCGCCGCCCAGCGCGACAGGCCGTCGATCGCCGCATCGTCCCAGACACGAACCTTGTGGGCGAGATTCTGACTTCGGGCGGCCGACAAGGGCTCGGTCACGATCATTGCGGCCCCACCGCGTGCGCGGGAGGCGTAATAATTCAACAATTCGGGCGTGACACGCCGTTCCTGCGACAGACGCGTGGTGATCGACGCATGCACGACTCGATTGCGCAAGCGCATGGCGCCTACCTTCAGCGGCGCAAACAAATGCGGGTATCGGGTTGCGTCGAGGATCTGCACGCCGCTTCAGCGAGCGCGTCGAGGGGTGCTGTGTTGCAATACGCCGAACACGCGCTGCAATAGCTCCTCGCGCCGCTGGCTCCTGACGGCGACCGCGGCGTCGCCCGGCTGATAGGCCTCCACCGCGCTCGAAGATAGTGCCCCTTGCTGTTCCAGCAGTCGCTCGAGTGTATCGATGCGATCGAAGGCAACCGAGGCTTCCGCGGCTAGCGCGGTGACGATCGCGAACAATTGATCGATCGCCGGGTCCGCGAAAAATTCCGGGCGCGGTCCTTTGGAGGTTCGTAGCAGTGCAATGGGCGGAGCACCGACCGGCATCGCCGTGATGGGCGATTCTGGTCGAGCAGCCGGGGCGGGCACGTGGCGGGTTCTGCCTTTCGCGTTGTTCTTGCCGGGACGTGCGGCCATCAATGCATCTCCATTCCACCGCTGACATTGAGCGCTTCGCCGGTGATGTAAGAGGCGGCGTCGCTGCACAGGAAGACGCAGGCCCGCGCGGTGTCGGCGGTCGAGCCGACGCGACGCAGCGGAATCCGATTCTTCATGTCGGCGAGATACGGTTCAACACCCGCGAATCCGCGCAGCTTTGCGAAATACGCATTCTGGGCCGCCCCGAGTCTCGTCGTCATGTGGTTGGGACATACCGCGTTGACCGTGATGCCGTGCGGTCCGAGCTCGATCGCGGCGGACCGCGTCAATCCGACCATGCCGTGTTTCGACGCCGAGTACGCGGCCAGGTGTGCATGTCCGGATTTCGCGGCCTGGCTCGCGATGTTGACGATTCGCCCTCCATGACCCTGGGTCAGCATTTGTCTCGCCGCGTGCTTCAAGCAGAGGAACGCGCCCGTGAGATTCACATCGATGACGGTCCGCCAATTCTGCGCGCTGGTTTCGATCAATGGCTGCATGATGAACCCGATACCGGCATTGTTGATCAAGATATCGAGCCGACCGAAGACCTTCACGATCGATGCAATCGCCGTTTCGATCTGTGATTCGTCACGTACGTCGAGGGGCAGCGCGATGCCTTCCCCACCCGCCGCGCGAATATCCGCGACGATCGCTTCCAGTGTGTCCGAAGAACCGAAGTGTTCGGGTGCGGCGGCCGCGCCGTCTGCCGACCGGTCGCCGGAGGGCGGCAGGTCGGTGGCCGCGATCTTGCAGCCCGCCGCGGATAGGTGCTGGAGGACCGCTTCGCCCAAGCCGCCGCGCCTGCCCGCACCCGTGCAGAGAGCGACCATCCCCTCGAGCGGCCGCACATCCGGGGACGGGGCCGTCATCATAGCGACTCCGTCACGATGAAAATCGGTGCGTCCGCGAACTGCCGGAACTCGCGAGCCACCCGCTGTATCGTCTCGGATTTCGTTTGGATGCGCAGTTCCGGGAGGCTGCGCAGCCTCAGGATCTCGACGTACTGGTAGGGCGACGCACCACCGCCAAGCAAACCGCTCGCTTTGTAGACACTGAAGTCCTCGACTGCACTCAATGCGCCGACGATCGGCAGATCGGTCGTTCGGGCCCAGTTTTCATAGGCGTCGGCGTCGGTGTCCGACCTGAGGTTGAAGAGAACGACGACGGTGGTCATGGGGGATCCCTTGGACTCAATAGGGCCGGGACAAATACCGGCCGCGCGGCGGACCCACGATGTGGCCCCGATCGTAGATCAGTCCGCCCCGCAAGAACGTCGAAATGACCGTGGCACTGAGCTCCAGCCCCTCGAACGGTGTATAGCCTTGCGTGGACTCGGATTCCTGCGCGCGAACCATGAACGCCTGGTCCGGGTCGACGAGCACGAGATCGGCATCGTAACCGGGTGCGACATCGCCCTTGCGCAGGAGACCGAAACGCTGCGCCGGATTCCAGGACGTCAACTCGGCCATGCGGTTGTAGCTCAAACCCCGCCTGCGACCCTCGGTGATCAGCGCGCAGAGGAGGTATTCACTGCCGCCAAAGCCGGATTTCGCCAGAAACACGTCGTCCGTCGCGGCGCCCACTTTCATCTCATGGCGACAGCAGGCATGGTCGCTGCACACCCAGTCGATATTTCCCTCGAGCAGCGTCTGCCAGAGAAACTCCACATCTTCGCGCGAACGAATCGGCGGATTGACCTTCGCCAGCACACCGGTCTTGACGTCGTAGTCGATGCAGAGATGGGCGATCGTGACTTCGCGGCGGAAATCGATCTGTGGAAAAGCCTGCGCCATGGTCATGGCGGCTTCCACGGCCTTGCGCGATGACAAATGCAGCAGATTGATATTGATACATTCCGTCTCGTGGGCGAGATATGCCGCAATCGTCACGGCCAGGCCCTCTGAATGTGGCGGCCGCGCGGCGCTATATGCGCGCAGACCCGACAATGATCCCTCAGCTTGGACGAGTTTGGTGTAGGCCGCCATGATCTCGGCCGTTTCGCAATGCAAGCTCAAGCTGATGTACGGCCGCCGCTCCGGGAACCGGTCGGCAGCGCGCTTGACGCCGCGCATCACGAACTCGAAATGCGCGATGTCGTATTTCTCGACCGGATCGATCATCAGAAAATCATGCTGGTGATTCGACGCTCCATGGAGTCCGTAGCTGCCATAGAACATGTAGATCTTGAACGACGTGACGCCGAATCGGTCGACGAGCATGTCGATCTCATCGATCTGCTGCCGATCCATCGGGGCGAGGTGATAGGCATAGTCGACGTGAAAACGACCGGCCGATATCTCCAGCACCTCCGGATAGAACTTCGCGTAGGGGCCACCCTTGTTCAAATAGTACTGGCCCGAGCGAAAATAGTTCAGGCTCGACGTCACGCCGCCTTGCGCAGCAGCCCGGCTCTCGCTGATCGCGTCCTCCGCCAGGGGGCTGTAGATGCCCGTGTGCATGTGGGCGTCGACCAATCCCGGAAAGCCGAGCAGCCCGCCGGCATCGATGACTTTTCGAGCCGCATTCGGATCGATGGAATCGGCGATCGCCGCGAACTTGCCGTCGACAATCGCGATGTCCTGCCGGAGGACCCGGGGCAGATTGGGCCTCGCGAGCGCGACGTTCCGAATGAGCAGGTCACAAGGGAAGCTCATGGTTCTCGACCGATCGTGACGCTCTTGCTGAAGGTCTCGAGATCCGCGTTGAATTCCACCGGCTGCTCTGCGAAGACGGTGTGGCCGGTGCCTGGATACACTTTGATCGTTGCGTGCTCCGGCAATGCGTCGGACAAGGTTTGCAGCAGCGATGCCGGATCTCCCTTGTCCTCGGCGCCGGCCATGAGCAGGACGGGCACATGGATGCGACCGACGAGGTCGGTGTTGTTGGTGTAAAGGTGTTTGCCGAGAGCGCCGCGGGCAAATGGCGGAACGAGATCGTTGACCGCCTCAGCCAGTGTGGTCCATTCAGGCGGCATCGCGCGATACGTGAGGAGGCTCACCGTGCCCCGGCTCGCCAGCAGGGTGTTTTCGAGTCCGGGGTTCTCGCCCAAGCGGTGCAGCTCGGTCAATTTCGCCAGGACTGCCGGATCCGGGGCGATTTTGGGGTAGGGCACGAGGCCGCCCGTTGCGCCGATCATCACGACGCCCGCGATGCCCTCGGTGCCGTGAGCACGGATGTAATCGGCGATGACCAGCGTGCCGTAAGACCACGCGACGATCAACGGCCGTGTGAGCGCAGTCGCCTGCATCACGCGTTGTACGTCCTCGGCCCAGAGCGAACCATCGAGATAAGCCGCATCGCTCCAGGGTTTGCCGGAATTCCCATGACCGCGCAGATCAAAGGCCACGAGATGATGATGGCGCGCCAGATCGCCATGCAGTTGCGCGGCGAAGGCGAGGTGGCTTTGTCCAAGACCGTGAATGAACAGGATTCCCGGCGCATCCGCCGGACCCGCCTGCGCGACACTGAGGGGCACACCGCCCGCGCCTTCGACGTACGAAAACTGCAGTTCGGTGGTGTCGGCAGCCCCGGCGGTGGGGCTCTGCGCCCGGGCCACCGCCGCAGTCCCGAGAAGGAGCAATGTCGCCCAGGCGATAAGTCGCCGCATCATGTTGAGGTGCCGCATGATGTCAAGGCGCCGCGTCATTTTCCGGGTTCTCGAAATGCTTGGGTCCCAACGCGTCCGCGCGCTGTCGATATCGCGCCGGCAGCTCGGCAAACGATCGAAGTTTGCGGCCGGCCGAGTGCCACATGAGATGTCCGTCGGCGTCGCCCATGTCGAGCCATTTGGACCAGCGAGAGAGTGACACCGTGCTCGTGGTCGCTCGCACGCTTGCTCGGCGGCCGTCGTCAATCTCGGCCGTCGGGGAGAAAATGGAGTTGACCTCCATCGCGGGCTGCGGTCCGTGGGCGCTCGCGCGACTCGTGGTCAGCCATGCGGCCTCGGCGTCGCGATGGAGCTCCATCGTGATGGGCACCGTCGAGCCGAAAGCCGTCAGCGTCTTGCCGCCGTAGATGGCCCCTTGACCCGGCCTGCTGCGCATCACATTGGGGTTGACTTCCAGGAGTTTGCCGGTGATGGGGTTGGTGTAGTGCTCCAGATAAGCACCGGTTTCGCGATCCGGGTAGAACGTCAGCGTGCTGATGGACAGCGACCAACGGTCGGGTGTCAGGGGCTTGACCCAGTATATTTCGGAACCTTCGAAATTGTAGAGATGCTCCGGGGCGAGTCCGGGCCGTACTGCGTAGATGCGACCCGTGTAATACCAGGGCACGCAAGCCTCGGTCGCGCTCGCCATCATTCTCATCAAGAGCCGAGTCTGCTCGGCGTCGCTCGACCCAGAATCGGCTGTGACCGAGCTCGTCTTGCAAGCGGGCAACGATAGACCGGCGGCGAGCAACCCGCCGAGCATGAAGAGGCGACGCGAGATGCCATCCCCGTCGGTATCGGCGGCGAACGAGGGGCTGTGCTTTGCGTGCGCTTCCATCGGTCAGGCCCGGGCGCGAGGGATGGCGTCGGCAACGCCTCGCAAGGCGTTCTCCCCCAAAGGCGTTGGGCGGTAACGATAGGGCCCGAGCACCAGCAAGAGAACGCCGCCCACCAACATCGCCCACGCCCCGAGCGTGACGACGCCCGTGAAGTTGCCGGTCGCATCGAAGGCACGCCCGTAGACCAGCGGTGCGATGCCGGAGCCGAGTGCGAAGAATGCGTACATGGTGCCGTAGATCCCGCCGTAAGCGCGGGGCCCGAAGTACCGCGCGATCAGAAACGACATGAGATCGAATTCGAGGCCGGCGGCCAGCCCCACACCGAGTACGCCGAACAGCACGTAGCCGGGCGCAGGCGGCGCATTGACCAGCGACCAACTCGCAGCCGCTGCGAGCGTGAACAATCCGACCGCGATCGCCGGCGCCCAGATCCGATCGACGAGCCAACCGCCGACGACGCGAGCGGCGACGACGGCCAGACCGAGCAGCGGGGCGTCGCGGACGATGGTCTCATGGTCGACACCGTGACCCTTGAGAATGGACTCCAAGTTGGCGATGGGGCCGGAAATCGCGAAGGCGACGGGCAGTATTCCGAGGCCGATGATCCAGAGACGCCAATCGCCGATGGCTTCGCGAAAGGACCGGCCCTCGCCCGATGCCGTCTCGCGAGCCGGTGCCGTTTCCCGAAAGGCCTGAACCGCTGCGGGTCGCGCGACGGGTCGAAAGAACAGCAGGGTCAGCGGCAAGGCGATCAGCAGCGGCAGGGCGCCGAGAAATAAAAAGGCCGCGCGCCAGCCATGCGCCACGATCACCGCAGCGGTCGCCGGCTTCAGCAAAAATCCCGAGAGGCCCGTCCCAGCCAGCGCCAATCCGAGTGCCAGGCCCTTGCGGCGATCAAAACTCTCGTTGATCGTCCGTGTCCAGGTGATCGGCAGCGTCCCCGCGCCCGTCAAGGCCATCAGAAACCAGTTCGCGTAGTAGAAAGGCAAATAGCCGGTCTGCGCAGAAAACCCCGCAACACAAATGCTGAAACAAACGATCGAAGTCAGCGCAACCCGACGCGCGCCAAAACGATCCGCGAGAAAGCCGACGGCCGGACTCGCGATGAGGGATCCGCACATCATGAAGAAAACGCCGGCCATGATGGTTCCGATGCCCCAGTGAAATGCACGGGCCAGCTCCGGAGCGATGAGCCCGATCTCGTAAAATGGGATCGGTGACAAACCGAGGGCGATGCCCACGCCCGACGCCAATACCATCGGCCAACCGCGCCGAAACTCGCCGAGCTGATTCATGAGGACACGTTACCTCTTGGGTGGGATGGTCGTGGATTTCAGATAGGCAATGACTGCCGCCCGATCGGCCGGATTGGCGATTCCGGCGAAGATCATTTTTGTACCCGGTACGAGATCGGTCGGACGCTCGAGCCAGCGATTGAGCGTGGCTTCGTCCCACTGCAGGCCGGCGGCGGCGAGCGCGGAAGAGTACGGGTAACCCGGCGCGGCCCCGGCCTTCTGGCCGACGATGCCCCGCAGGGGCGGACCCAGCATGCCCGGCGTCGCCGGCAAGGAATGACAGACTGAGCATTGCATGAACAATCGCTGTCCGCGAGCGGCATCTGCGGGTCCTTCCCCGAGCGCAAAGCCACTGAGAAGCGTCATCGTCACGCCGGCGAACATCCGGCTTCGCTTCGCGGAAGAGGTCATAGTTCCAGGGCTCCGGGGTTCATGAGTCCGTCGGGATCGAGGGACCGCTTGATCGAGCGCATGACGGCGAGGCCCTCCGGCCGCAGCACGCTGCCGTAAGCGTAGGTCTTTCCCAGCTGGAAATTCGGAGCGCCAAATTGACTGTAGAGCGCCACGAGGTCGTGCTTCAGGCGATCGATGAAAGCCGTGACCTGGGCGGAGTCCGTGCCCTGAGGCAGTTTCGCCAGGTAATCCGCAGGTACCGCGTGGAGATGGTAAGCCGACGGCGTGCCCGGCCAGTACAACGCGACTTCGTACAGAAATGCCGTGCTGCCCATCGTCATGAACATGCCGCCATTCCAGACGCCGAGGCGATCCATTTCAGGCTTGCGGGCGGCGAAAAAGGCGCAGACCGCATCGTGAAATTCGGCGACCCGGGAATGCGGCAGGTAGCCGTGCACGGGCACCCAGCGTTCGCCGTTGGGCCCGAGGGTGTTGTACAGCGGTGCGAACGGCATCCCGCGTACGACGGCGGGTACCGTATTCGAGATCTCGGCGCCTGCGACCGTCATCAGCGATCGCAGACGATCGGCCTTGATGCGTGCATCCCGGACCGTGACGCCCTCGATGATGAAATGCGCCATGAAGGGCGCGGCGCGCAGAGCGTCCGATCCCGCGCGCGCCATCTTGACCACCTGTTTGAGCGCGGCCCATGCCGACGGCGAAGAGGCGAAGATGCCGCTGATCAAGCCGCGCTTCGACGTACGCTGCTGACGCGCGATCTGACCCTGGGAGATGGCCGCGTCGATGGCGAAGTGTTCATCGTCGAGGCGTTCGAGCGATGCGGCTCGCAGCGCGTCCGCAAGCGCCGGCAAGGTCTGAAATGCGAAGGAAACGCATTCGAAGGCATCGGCGCGGCGCAGCAGCGGCAAGGTGATCCGCGCCTTGACGCCGAGCGCTCCGCAGTCGCCGCAGAAAAGTCCCGCAAGGTCCGGGCCATACCAACGGCAAAACGGCGCGGAACCACGTGCCGCCGAGCCCGTCGAGAGCAGGTCGCCCGAGGCCAGCACGACATCCATCGCAAGCACCGACTGTGCGCTGATTCCATGGGTGCCCGAGCCATGACTGATCGAATGTTGCGACATGGATCCGCCGACCGTGGCGGCGATCCCCGAAAATGGGCCGAAGAATGGCGTGCGCAAGCCCAAAGGATCGAGTGCGTCCTTGAGCGTCTTCCAGGTGACTCCGGCTTCCACCGTAACATAGCAATCCCGCTCGTTGATCTCGACGATTCGATTCACACGGCCCATGTCGATCAAGATCGAATCCGACCGGTTGGGAAGATAGCCGTCGGTGTAGGAAGCGCCGCCTCCGCGCACGAAAACCGCGGCGCCAGCCCGGGTCGCCGCACCCACGACGGCTTGGAGTTCCGCAATGCTGCCGGGTCGGACAACCGCCGCAGGCGAAGAGCGCGCGCGATACACGTCGGTGGCAAATGGCGCCATGGCTGCGCCGACGATGACCTGATCCGCTCCCACGATCGCGCTGATGATGTCGGTCAAAGGCGTCATTTGAACTTGAACGTTCATGCAAACTCCGCCGAAGGTAAGGCCACCGTTGAGGCGTCGAATGCGTATTCAGCGAAATCATCCTTTGGCACCGGTGCACCGGGTCCCGCCTCCGCGACATAGCCGTGGATTTTCAAACCCTGGACGTTGGCCCGGGCCACGGTGATCATCGCGCGCTCGAAGCGCGCGCGTTCGTAAACGGCAAGGGCCCGGCCGCTCCCGGCGGTCTCGGCGAAGGCTCGAGTCAGCACGACGGCATCTTCGATCGCCATGGCGGCACCCTGGCCCAAGAAGGGCAGCATCGGGTGCGCTGCATCGCCGATCAGGCTCGCGCGACCGCGTCGCCAGGCCGACAGCGGATCCCGACCGAACAAACCCCATTTGAAAGCACCGCTGCGGCACACGGCCTCGACGAGGGCCGTTGCCTCGGCCGACCAACCGGCGAAAGCGGCACGGATCTCTGATTCGTCGGCGGCCTCCGTCCAGCTTTCCTGCGTCCACTCATCGTGCTGCGCGAACATCACGATGTTGACGCGCTTGCGGCCTGCGAGCATGTAGCGCAGCAGGCTCTTGCGTGGGCCGATGAATACCGCGGTGTCCGGCGCCAGCGGATGGTCCACATGGTCGATCGGAACGACCGCGCGCCAGGCGACGTATCCCAGAAAGTGTGGCGCAGCATCACCGTGCAGAGCGGCGCGGACGCGCGATCTTACGCCGTCCGCGCCAACCAGATAATCTCCCGAAAAAGTTCCCGCCGTCGTATGTGCGTGGACCCGCAATCCATCATCGTGGAACCCCTCGACGCGTGCGCCGAGTCGAATCGCGTCCGCGTCTCGAGCGAGCACCGCACGCGCAAGGACGTCCTGCAGGTCGGCGCGATGAACTTGAATATACGGTGAGCCCCATTTGCTCGCCATGGTTTCGCCCATGTCATAGCCTGAGAGGCGCTCACCCGTCTGATAGTGCTTGATGGCGGCTCCGTCGGGCGCGTGCCCGCGGCTGCGCACAGCGTCGAGCACGTCCAAGTACGAAAGACAGCGCGTTGCATTCGGCGCCAGCGACACGCCTGCGCCGACCTCGTGCAGCTCCACGGCTTGTTCCAGCACGGTGACGGCGAATCCTGCGCGCTGTAATCCCAGAGCGAGACTCAGACCGCCGACTCCGGCGCCTGAGATGAGGACGTGTTCGCCGCGGCTGCTCATAACTTGTGCATCCTTCGCCGGCAACGCTCAGGGCTTTGCGATTTCATCAATGACGGCCTTGTAGCGCTCGGCGGTATCGACCGCCTCGAGTTCTTCCGCCTCTTTGCGAGCCAGGTAATAGAGCCGCTGAAACAAGTCCTGGCGCCTTGCCTCGCGGGCCTCGAGCGCCGCTTGATCGAGCGGCAGCCGCTCGATCTCGGCGGCGAAGTCGATGCCGTTGCGCGCACCGACCCGCTCCATGGCGTCCACGCGGTCGCGCAACACGCACAGTTCCGAGGCCAGCACGAGCACCATGGACATGAGTTCATCGACACCAGCGACTTGACTGAACTTCGGTCGTTTGCCCTTGGCGTGACGGACGACCCGGGGTTTTGCGTCGGAGCCGGACGTCATTCGTGGCCATTGAGGGATTTTTGCGCCACGAGCACCTCCCAGCCGCCCCCAGGAGCGAATTCGCCGGCGGCAAATTCTCGGTCGGCAACCGCTTGGGCCGCCGCGTCGGTGTAGCCGGCGGCCGAGTGGGCCGCGGCTTCAAGGATCGCCATCGGCGCGGTCGAAAAATAAATGTTGTCTCGTGCGAAACCGGCGTCGACGCAAAGCTGGATTTGGTCCATGTCGCGCATTGCGCCCCAGAACGGCTCGTTGTTGTACCAGGTCTCGTTGTCCAAGATGAACTGCGTGAACGCGTCCATCCGGTCGAAGGGAGGCAGATCGGCGTGAATCATGTAGCCGCCCGGCGCGAGCAAGCGATGGCACTCGTGCATGATCCGCGGCATCGCCTTCGCGCTCGTCTCATGCAGGAGAATGTGGCTCACGATCAGGTCGAAAGAGCCGGATTCGAACTCAGTCGCTTCGGCATTCATTTGCGCGAAGTGCACTTCCGCGCCGAGGGCCGCGGCGCGCGCATGGGCGTAGCGCACGAGCGGCGCTCCCACGTCGATACCCCACACCTCGGCGTCGGGAAAGCGCTCCTTGTATGGCAGTGTCGAATGACCCACGGTGCAGCCAAGATCCAGGATCCGCTGCGGCTTGAACCCCTTCAAGTTTCGCTTGACGTAATTGCATACGGAGACGCCGAAATCGTCGTTGTTGGGGCCGCAGTAGCCGATGCAATACAAATACGCGCCGCGATCGTAAAGCGCGGCGACGCTGACGTCCCCGGGGGCGACTTCGGTCGTATAGCCGCCCGGCATGCAGTGGATATCGAGTGCAGAGACGTAGCGGGGCACGGCGAACTTTTCCGGAATCTTCAGGTTCGCGGTCGCTGCAGCGGACAGGGATTTCGCGCGGTCGATCAACTGGGGCAGTTCCCGGTCGATGGAGTCGGTCACGGAGGCCCACATGAGTTCTTGTGAAACGCGATTTGTCGACGCATAGGTCTGAAAGTACGGATCGCTCAACATGGCGCTGCGGATTTCGCGGCGGTCCGCCGGCGCGCGCCCGTGTTCATCGGCGAACTTGGCGGCCGCGCGCCGCGCGAAGACCGGCTGCAGGCCGGGCAGCAAGGCTTCCTGCACGAACTGCTTGAGGCTCTTGGCGAATTCCTGACGAGATGACTCGTCATGCGTGGCCGCCGGCAGCATCGCATGCGCGCGCTGCTGAAACGTGTTGAGCATTGCGGTGTCCTCAGGTCTTCGAAGCGGGTGGCCGGTAGACGCCCGCGTTTCAGTGTAGCCAGTTTGTTGTATACGACTAAGCGATTTGCTAGGCTACTTTCACGTTCTGCAACTGACCGGTTAGCGGTCATCGCCCCGGCGGCAGGCGGCGAAACCGGCGAAAGCACGGGAATTTCCAAGGCCGGTATGAAGGGTTTGCCATGGTCCTCGATCGACCGATCGCATGCATCTGAATCGCTCGCTCGGGCGCGGTCTGCGCATTCTCGGCATTCTGAACTCCGAGCGGCAGCACACGGTCGCGTCGCTTGCGCGCGACGCCCGCTTGCCGCGCACAACGACGTTTCGGATCTTGCGGACCTTGATTTCGGAGGGGTTTGTCGACCGGGATGCGGTCACCGACACCTTCCGTCCCACGTCGATGGTGCGCGGGCTTTCAGACGGATTCGACGATACGGCGTGGCTCGTCCAGGTTGCCAAGCCGTTCGTCGCGGAACTGGGTCGGCGCGTGGTCTGGCCGGTGTCGATCGCAACGCTCTCGGGCGCCTCGGTCTTGGTTCGCCAGACCACCGATGAGACGAGTCCGCTCGCGGTCGTCCATTACGCTCCAGGCGCTCGCATGCCGCTCGGCAACAGCGCCTCGGGACTCGTGCTCCTGGCATTCGGAAGGCCAAGTCAAAGCCGCATGCTGCTCGATCTTCTCTATCAATCGAGCGTCGCCAAGGAACAGACCTACAGCCGACCTGAACTGGAAAAGCGCATCCAGGAAACCCGCAGCCTCGGCTATGCGCTCGTGCATCGACCGGGGCGCGTGTCCGAACGCAGCAGCCTGGCGGTGCCTGTGCGGGTGAGCGAGGATACGCTCTGCGCGATCGTCGTTCGATTCGCGCGTTCCGCCGTCAAGCAGCAGGTGGCGGCGGAAAAATTTCTGCCGGCGGCAAGGCAGACCGCCCGTGCCGTCATCGCGGCCTTTGGCGCCGAACGCTCGCCCCGCGCTGATGCCGGGGAGAGTGCGGATATCGAAACCGCGGTGTCAGTTCCCAAGCGACGCAAGGCGCGCAAGTGAGCGGCGGGCTCGCGTCATACCACCCGGCGTGATTCCAAATCCCGATATTCATCGGTGGATAGACCGAGAAACTCGAGATAGATCTCGCGATTGTGCTCGCCGAGCCGCGGACTGGGTGAGCGTACACCGCCTGGCGTCGCCGATAACCTCGGCGCAACGTTTTGCATCTTGAGCTTGCCGAGATCGGGATGATCCACGGTTACGATTGACTCGCGCGCCCTGAAATGCGGATCGGCGAGCATGTCCGGAGCACGATAAATGAGGCCAGCCGGTACGCCGTGCTCGTGCATGCGATCAAGAATTTCATCGCGGCCGTGGCGGCGCGACCAATTGCCGATGTACTCGTCAAGTTCGCGCTGCCGTGCGCCACGCGCGCTGTGAGTCGAATACTCGGGGCGCGCTGCGAGTTCTGGTTCGCCCATCGCGTACGCGAGCCGGACAAACACCGCGTCCTGATTCGCCGCGATCAATACCATGCCGCCGTCCCTGGTCGGATAGACGTTGGAGGGCGCGATGTTCGGCAAGATGGCTCCGGTGCGTTCACGGATGTAGCCGCGCTTGTCGTATTCGGTGACGAGCGACTCCATCATGTTGAGGACGGCTTCGTAAATGGCGGAGTCGACGATCTGGCCCCGGCCCGTCGCTTCCCGGACGTGCAGGGCCGATAGGGCGCCGAGGGCCGCAAAAGTTGCCGCGAGCGAATCGCCGATGCTGATGCCGACTCTCGACGGGGGCGCTTCCGGATTGCCGACGGTGTATCGCAGTCCGCCCATTGCCTCGCCGATCGCGCCGAATCCGGCGCGCTGTGCGTAGGGGCCGTTCTGTCCGTAGCCGGAGACACGGATCATGATCAGGCCCGGATTGATCGCAGCGAGGTCGGGGTACCCGCAACCCCATTTTTCCATCGTTCCGGGGCGAAAATTTTCGAGCAGGAAATCCGTCTTCGCAGCCAGACGGTGCAGCAGTGCCTGCCCCTCAGCCTGCCGCAGGTCCAGCGTGATCGACTTCCTGTTGCGCGCAACGACGGGCCACCACAAGGACTCGCCGTAAGCCTTTTCGCGTCCCCACTGCCGCATCGGATCGCCCTGACCCGGGGATTCGATCTTGATGACTTCCGCGCCCATGTCGCCCAGCAGCTGACGGCAGAAGGGACCCGCAATGAGGCTGCCCAGTTCAATGACCCGGAGGTCGGAGAGCGGTCCCCGGTCAAAACCAGCCTCGGGAGCCGTGCCCGCACCGCCCGAACCCGGAGTCCCTCGGGTACTCATTCGACGGCACTCATGCGACGGGGGACGCGGTCGTTGGCCGTGGAAACGTGCCCGCCTTCGCGAGCAGGCCCGGTACCGGACGCCCGAGCACCCGCTCGAGCCAGGTTGCCGTGTCGATCAGACTCGGAATCGACAGACCCGTCGAGATACCGCCGCGCTCCAGTTGATACACCAGATCCTCGGTCGCGATGTTTCCGGTCGCGCCGGGCGCGAACGGACAGCCGCCGATGCCGCCGATGCTGGCATCGAGGGTTTGCACGCCCGCGTCGATCGCGGCATGCGCATTGGCATAGCCGGTGTTGCGGGTGTTGTGGAAGTGTGCGCGCAGAGCCACTTTGGGCAGCAAGCGCCGTGTTGCCGTGATGAGGGTTCCTACCTGGGTGGGCACGGCCACGCCGATCGTGTCGGCGAAGCAGATCTCCGTCGGACGCCCCGCAGCCAAGCGTGCCGCGATGGAGAGCACGCGCGGGACCGGCACCTCGCCTTCGAAGGGACAGCCGAACGCCGCGGCTATGGTCACCTGTGCACGCAGGCCGGCGTGTTGCGCCGCTCGGGCAATCTCCAGCCAGGCGTCGATGGAGTCCTCCGTGCCCATGCCTTGATTGCGCCGACTGAAACTGTCACTCGCGACGACGACCATGCCGACTTCCCGGCAACCGGCTGCGATTGCGCGATCCAGACCACGACGGTTCAGTATCAGTCCCGTGAGCGCGGCTCCCTCGCGTCGCGTCGAACCGGCAAGCACTGCTTCGGCATCGGCCATTTGCGGAACCTTGCCCGGGCTTACGAAGCTCACGGCCTCGATGCGCTTGAGGCCCGCGGAATCCAGGCGCCGGATCAGTTCTATCTTGGTCTCAGTCGGCACGAATACGGACTCGAGCTGCAAGCCATCCCGCGGACCGACCTCCAAGATCTCGATGCTGCGTCTCATGCGGGTCGCCTCTCCGGTCAACTTGGTGCGTTATCGCGCTGCATGGACTTCAGAGCCCACTTCGTGAATTGCGGCGCGACCGGCGGCGCGAGTCCGGTCTCGGCGAGACAACGCCGCTTCAGTTCCTCGATCGACTCGAAGCCGCGGTCGAACAGTTGCACGTCGCCGCGCTTCTTTGCCATGCGCGCACGCAGCTTGAGGGTGGCGCTGTCATCGACACGTCCCCCGGCATCGAGCACGACGCCATAGCGCTTCGCGCCGGCGATCGTCACCAGGCCCGCCTCGACGTCGAAGCGGACGAGATCCACAGCGCGTTCCAGCGGATCCCCCCAGCCGCCACCGCCCCAGGTGTCCGACAGCAGCAGATCCCCCGGCTGAACCGTCAAGTGGTCGAGCTTCGAATGCAAGAGTTGCTCCGTTCCGTCGGCGCGTACCAAGCGTTTTCGGCTCCTCGCCCCCGGCAATCCCCCGTTCACTCCCCAGGGATAGGTGAGCCACCGATCATCATGAATGGAAATCTCTCCGGGTTCCAGGAACCGATACCCGATCCGCAGGCCGTTGCCGCCGCGATTCTTTCCCGGGCCCCCGCTATCGGGGATGGTCTCGTAGACATCGATGCGCAGCGGGAAGTAGCTTTCCAGGAATTCATTCGGCACGTTCGTGAAACTCGGCCACAGCGAATGTCCGTCCGGGCCGTCCCCAAAGGGCTTGCCCGGAATACCGCCGAAGGTGATCTGGTACAACTGGTACCAGTCCCCGTTCTTATCGTACCCGGAATACATGAAATGGGGGGAATCCGAGAACCCCGCCGCGCACATGAACTGCGGATTTCCCTGACCCAGCAGGCCTCCGAGGATGTCGAATATGCGCCCGAGCGCATGCGTCCGACAGGACAGCGCCGCGGGCTTGATTGGTTTCAAGAGGCTTCCCGCCGGAATGCGCACCTCCATCAAGTCGTAGAAGCCGTCGTTGAACAGGATCTGCGGATCGAACACCATGATCATGTAGACCCCGGCGAACATCTTGAACATCTCCTCGTTGAGGAGAAAGTTGATCGAGGAGATCGACTGGGGATCCGTGCCGGCAAAATCGAAAATGCATTTCTCGCCCTCGCGCCACATCGTGCAGGCGATCCGGTAAGGACCCATGTTGAGTCCGTCGTCGCAGAGGTAGTCCTCGAAATACTGTTTCTGCTCCGGCACGGTACGCAGGATGAGTTCGCGCATCGCGCGCCTGTTGCGCTCGAGCATCGCGTTCATCGCCGAGTAGAGCACGTCGTCTCCGAAGCGTTCGGACAATTCGATGCAACGTGTCCCCGCAGTGCGCAGCGCCGCCGTGATCGCGTTGAAGTCCGACAAGTTCCAGTGTGGCAGCCGGCAGTTGTGCAGCAGGATCGTCAGCACGTCCTGATTGAGCACGCCGTTGCGGAAAATCTTCACCGGCGGGGTCGTGACACCCTCCTCGTAGATAGTGCGTGCATCGGTCGGCAGCGAGCCCGGCACCTTTCCGCCGACGTCCGTCATATGACCGAACATGGCCGCCCAGGCGATCAGCCGTCCGTGTCGGTAGACCGGCATCAACATGAGCCAGTCGTTGGCATGGCTGATGGCTCCGCGCACCGAGTATGGATCATTCGTCAGAAAAATATCGCCTTCTTCGATCGTGCCGTCGTAGCCCTGCATGAAGCCCCAGATGAACGACCCGAACTGACCCACGACCATCTTGCCATCGACGTTCGCGATCATCGGGAACTCATCGTGCTGTTCGCGAATCCCGGGAGACATTGCCGTGCGGAACAGCACGGTATCCATCTCGAAACGGGCGTTCCGGAGCGCACTCTCGATGATGTCGATGGTCACGGTATCGACCTTGACCGTTTTCAGGCGCTTTCTGCTCTTCTGCAAAATCTTGGCGGGCATGGTGGCTCTCTATGATTTGGACTTGGCTGCGGCCTTGGATTTCGTCCGCCGCCCGGCGGTGGCGCGTTTCCCGGCGCTCTTCGTTGCCGCCGGGTAGTCGTCCGGGTAGATCAGAATGTTGCCGAGCGCATCGACCCGGCCGTGATGCGCGGGGAGCACGACCGTGGTCGAATCCATTTCCATGACGATGGCCGGTCCCGGGATGCGGTTGCCGGCCTCGAGCTTCGCGCGATCATAAACCAACGTGGTCACTCGCTTGCCGTCCATGACGGCCGGCTGCCGGCCGACGACCGCGGCCTTCGCGTTGGTCGCTCCCCGGGCAATTGCGGCCCTCTTGAGCTTGATGCCGCGCCCCTGGACCGCCGCTCGCAAGGTCACCACCTCATGCTCGAGTGTCAATGCGAACGTGAAGAGACGCCGATGCTCCGCATCGAAGCGGTCGGATATGGCCGTGAGCCCGCGCTTCTCGAGATCCGCGAGCACGATCGGAATCGTCAGGCGCAGACCCTGGCCGTGGTAGCGCAGATCCACCTGATAGCTCGTCGTGATCTCAGCGCGCGCAACCCCTTCAGGTTCGAGGGAATGAGTGGCGGCGGCGGCCAACTCGGACAGAATCGCGGTGAGTTCCTCCGCCGTGGTGTCCGAGAACTTCTTCACGAAGGTGCGCGCCCTCTCATCGCGCACCGCAGTCGTCGCATCGCCGAGTGCACACAGCACCCCCGGGCCGGGAGGGATGATCGAGGGCCAGGAACCCAGCAAGCGCGAAAGCGCATTGGCATGCAGCGGGCCGGCACCGCCAAAGGCGATCAGCGCATAATCACGCGGGTCGTAGCCCTGTTCCACGGAGACGAGCCGCAGCGCCCCCACCATGTTTTCATTCACGATGTTGAAAATGCCCTGCGCTGCGGCTTCGATCGACAAGCCGAGCGCATCCGCCACCTTGCGCACGGCCTTGACTGACAAGTTGCGGTCCAGTGTCATGTCGCCGCCCAATTTTTGTTGTGGAGGCAAATACCCAAGTACGACGTTCGCATCCGTGACCGTGGGTTCTGTGCCGCCCTTCGCGTAGGCAGCCGGGCCTGGAACGGCGCCTGCCGACTGCGGACCCACCCGTAGCGCCTTGGTTAGATCCGGTACATGCGCGATCGAACCGCCGCCCGCTCCGACGGTGCGAATGTCGACCGAGGAAGCCCGCACCGTGACGTCCCCGATCGTCGTCTCGCGGCGCAGTCGCGGTTGTCCGCCCTGGATCAAGGCAACATCCGTCGAAGTGCCGCCGACATCGACGGTCAGGAGATTCGGAAATCCCGCTTGCACCGCGACCCAGAGGGCGCCGGTCACGCCGCCCGCCGGTCCGGACATCAGCAAGTTGACAGGATATTCGACCGCCGCCTCCGTCCCGGCAAGGCCGCCGTCCGAGCGCAGAATGTGCAGTTTCACGTCCTCCGCGGTCTGTGCGATTTTGCTGCGCAAGTTCTCGATGTACTTCGCGACCCTTGGGCGTACGTAGCTATTGGCCACCGTCGTCACCGTGCGTTCATACTCCTGCATCTCCGGCACGACTTCCGAGGACAGCGACACCGGGATTCCGGGCAGTTCCTCAGCGGCAAGCACGCGAATGCGGCGCTCGTGTGCGGCGTTTGCAAACGAATTGATCAACGAAACAGTGAGTGCCTCGATCGATTTCTGCCTCAAACTGCGCAAGTCACTGCGCAATTTCACCTCGTCCAGCGGCGTGATCACCTCTCCCTGCGGGCCGACGCGCTCGTGGGCCTCGATCGTGCAAGCCAGCGGCGCCAGCGGCAGGGACTTGTTGTATATTACCCAGCCGCCGAGGCCGCCAGGCACGAACGAGCGGGCTATCTGCAGGACCTGCCGATAGCCCTTGGTCGTGACCAGGCCGCAGCGTGCGCCGGTTCCGGTGAGCACCGTGTTCGTTGCGACCGTCGTGCCGTGCATGACGTGATCGATCGCTGTCGGCTCGATGCTCGCTTTCGCGCAAACGCGCTCGATGCCATTCAGGACGCCGATCGATTGATCCTGCGGAGTGCTCGGCACCTTCGCCGTGAACGCGCGTCCCGATCGCTCGTCGACGAGGAACAAATCCGTGAACGTGCCGCCGACATCGACGCCCAGTCTGTAGCTCATGCTTTCAGCCCCCTAGATGTTCGATCGCGAAGCTAACACCTGCGACTCGTGCATCGCGCCGGTGCCGCGCCGCAGCGACCAGGTTGCGGTCGGTTCCGTGGCGCGCCCTTCAGCGATCGCCGATGTAGCGGATGGCGGTCTCGAGGTCCACGGCGAATACGCACCATTCGGGATGCAGACCGCGTTCGAAGCAGCGTAGCCCAGGCACTTTGCGAAAAAAATACGCCGCCATTGCGACCGCCCGACTCGTCCTCGACGAACGTGTGCACGATGGGCAGCCCGGCGGTGAGCCGCGTGCCGAAGCCAGCGCGCGCGTAGTTCTCATCCAGAGTTTCTTGCATCGTTCTCTACATCATGATGACCTGTCGCACGGTCGCCCCATCGGCGAGCGTATCGAAGGCCTCGTTGATCTGATCGAATTGGACGTGATTAGACACGAGCCGATCGACGGGCAATCGGCCGTCCTGGAACCACTCGATGAAGCGCGGAATGTCCCGCCTCGGATCGCAACTCCCCAGATAGCTGCCCTTAACCGTCCGCTCCTCGGCAACCAAGCCCACATGCGGGACAGTGAACGGCGCATCCGGGGGAGGCAAGCCAGCGCTCACCGTTGTGCCTCCGCGGCGCGTGATGCGATACGCGAGGTTCATCGCGTTCGCGGACCCAGCCATCTCAAACGCGAAATCGACGCCGCCCGCGGTCGCCGCGCGAATCCGTTCAACGCAGGCGGGGTCACTCGCATTGACACACAGGCTCGCGCCGAGCTCTTGGGCGAGCGCCAATTTAGCATCCGAAATATCGATGGCCACGAGCGTATCGGCCGCGCGATGGCGGGCCCCGAGCAGCGCGGCGAGGCCGACGCCGCCGAGACCGATGATCGCAATTCTGGCATGCGGAAACACGTCGGCCGTATTCACGACGGCGCCGACGCCCGTCATGACGGCGCATCCGAACAGGGCCGCATGATCGAACGGCAGGCTACGATCCACCTTTACCAATGAACGGCGTGAAACGACGGCGGATGTTGCAAAGGCGGAAATGCCAAGATGGTGATTGACCGGCGAGCCCCGCCACCCGAGGCGACGTGCCCCGCCCAGCAGCGTGCCCGCCGTGTTGCTCGTTGCTCCGGGCTCGCACAGAGCGGGTCTCGACGCCTCGCAGGACTCGCAGATCCCGCAACTCGGCACGAAAGCCGTCACGACATGATCGCCAATGACGAGATCGGAGATTCCCGGTCCCAACGCCTCGACGACCCCGGCCGCCTCGTGGCCCAGCACCATCGGCAGGGGCCTGGGGCGGTTACCGTCAATGACTGAAAGATCCGAATGACAAAGTCCCGCAGCGCGAACGGAAATGAGCACCTCACCCGGACCCGGCGGATCGAGCGTAAGCTCCTCGATGAGAAGCGGCTGGGTCCGCCGATAAGGCCGGATTGCGCCGCTCGTGTGCAGAATCGCGGCACGAATCAGCATGGGGCGGGCAATATTCACCACAGTTCCTGCGCGAGCACGAATTCGAGGATGGAGCGGCCGACCGCCTCCGGTTGTTCGTCGACGATATCGTGCGTTCCACCTGATAGCTCGACGTAGGAAAAGTCGGGCCGTCGCTCCCCTGCGCGTTGATGCGTCCAGGCGCCCGACGCCACGCAGCGCCGTTCCCACATCGAGAGCAAGTGGGTCCCATCGGCTCTTGGCGCCCAGGCCTGTTGGCGTGGCGTCAGCGTGCTCGCCCAATGAGCACGCTCCTCGGCATTGAATGGCGTCGGGGTATTCATGATCAGACCCGCATACCGGGTCGGATGCCGCGTACTCCTCGATCGTCGGCGGATGTGGGGGTGCCGTGGACCTGTCCGAAAGGTCCCGGAGCGTAACCGTAGACGCGAGATGGGACGGAGTTCACGAGGGGCGCGCGGATTCCAATGGTTTGAGTCAACGGAAGTGCTGCCTTGAGAGAGGGGTACTCATCCACAATGGTAGGAATGCGAGCCACGGCTCGGCTCCGGCAGCCTTACTTTGTGACCGATAAGCGGTCAATTGCCTGCAAGATCGAGGCGGGTGGCCTGAATCGTAGGGGTGGGCTGGACGTATGGAGCAACAAGTTCGTCAAGACCGGCGAGTCAGAGGTCGATTGCCTCGCAAAGTCTTGCGGCGCGCGCTCGTACGGTGCGCGATCCGCACCGGGCGTCCGTGCGGTCCGGGTTCCCGGCTCCATGGCCGTGAAGCGACAGGCGGAAGCCGAGCGACTGCATGAGATTTTCATGGACGCGGGATTTGAGTGGCGCGAATCCGGCTGCTCACTGTGTTTTTGTGCCGGAGGCGAGGATCTGGGCCTCGGCAAACGCGTCGTGTCCTCGACGTGCCCGCCGCCGTGCTGCCTCAACTTGCCGACACGGCTGCAGAGGTTGCTCATGCGCGCACCCTTTCGGGACTCGCAGTTGCCGCACTCGTGCCATCGCCGGTGCGCTGCCGCGCCTCCCTGCCGCCTCGCGTCCGCAATTCGAGGGGAGTCTGTCGACGGCATTCGGATGTACGCTGGAAGGAGCCGCCGCCCCGGCGAAGGTCGCCGAGTTGGCCGTCGCGCTCAGGCAAGCCGGCCGCGATGAAATCGGACTTGCCGATACAACGGGCTACGCCCATCCGCGCCAGGTCACCGAACTCGTCCGGCAGCGATCCCCCATGAGTAATATCCCGACGGGATACGGGGTGCCAGCTCCACCGCTTTCGCGTACCAGGCCTGGGCGCCGTTCCAGTCGCCGCGGCGATCGAACACGTCGCGACGGAAACGGTCACAGTCCACGAATCGCAGCCCGCCTACGGCGTCCAGCGCTGCATCCGCCTTCGATGGCTGGCCGGTCGCTTGATAACTCGTCGCGCCGAGAAGATCCGGCCGAGCGCGATTGTTAACCGGCCGGGTACCCGCACCTCATCTCTTATCCGGGATCATCCCTACGGCATCAAGTCGACTGCGAGCACGACGATGCTGCGATTCTCGGGCAGCGTGAGGCTCACGGCGGTACGCGTTGGGTCGAGCGTGAACGCATAGCCGTAGAGATTATACTTGCCGTCCTGCAGTTTGCCGCTTGCAAGCACCTTGTACGCCGTCGTGAGCGCGATCTGCTCGCCCGCATAGCTCTGCGGGGCATGCCAGTCGCTCATCGATTGGACGAAGCTCTGGCTCGAGCCGTCTTGGTAGTTGATCGTAAACGTCGTCGCGACCTTCTTGTTTTGCACCTGACTGCCGTTGACAGCGGTCCCGAGGAACGAGATTCCCGTGTAGCTGCCGGGCGGCAGTTCGATCGTCGCGCTCGACACCGCGCTTAGGCTTCCGATCTGACCGAGCAGGTAGGGATTGCCGGCCCAAGTGAGGCTCGTGCCGGTGAGATTTCCTGCATAGGCATCTCCGTGGGTATCGATGCCCCCCTCGAGCGCGGCGGCACCCTCGACGGCGATCGCGTAGAGCCCGAAGGCGGTGGCGAGGCTCACGGGGGTCGCCGCGGTCGTCGTGATCGAGAAGGTGCCCGCGGCAGGCGCGCTGTTGAGTTCGCCCTTCGAGACCGCGATCGCATTGATCGTCGTCGTGATCGTGACGTCGATGGGGCCCGTAAAGAGCGTCGAACTCGTGGTCGGCGTCGTGCCGTTGGTCGTGTAGTAGATCGAGGCACTTGGCGTCGTGCTCGAGAGCGTTACGGGGGTCGACGTCCCGTAGGAGCCGGGTTGCGGGCTGAACGTCGGGCTCGCGGTCGTCGCGAGCACGGGCGGCGCGGGCGTAAGATCGAGCGCGAGCAGCGCGACGTTCGCGGTTTTCGGCAGGGTCAAGCTCTCTACTGTCTTGGCACCGTTGAGCGGGTAGGCGTAACCATAAATATGGGTCGCGCCGGCTGCGGTTTTTCCGGTGCTCGTCACGCGGTTCGGCGCCGATTGCGCGATCGACTCACCGACATAGCTGTCTGGATGTTTCCAGTCGCTGAAGCTCTGCACGAAGCGGTCGGAGCTGTTATCCGTGTAGTTGACGAGCAGCGGCTGACTGCGCGCACCGCCGTTGACGCCCGTGGCGAGGATTTCGAGGGCCGAGTAGCTGTTCTGCGGTAGGGTGATCGTCGTGTTCGCGACGGCGCTCGGAACTCCGGCCCCGAGCAGCGT
>Ga0302320_10006418_pt1 | contig 26091 bp, 26 predicted proteins | sample Bog_T0_3_FD_202130 | JGI IMG/M metagenome (GOLD analysis project Ga0302320, IMG submission 202130) | Peat permafrost microbial communities from Stordalen Mire near Abisko, Sweden - Bog_T0_3 | ecosystem: Environmental > Terrestrial > Soil > Wetlands > Peat | place: Sweden: Abisko, Stordalen Mire... | reverse complement strand
CGAGCGCGACCGGCCCTGCTCACCGAGCGAGTCCTCAAGAAACTCTCCCACCTCGCGCCCCCGCTCCCCCACCAGCCCCACAATCGTCACATCGGCCTCGGTGTTGCGCGTCATCATCCCGATCAGCGTGCTCTTGCCCACCCCCGATCCGCCGAAGATTCCCACCCGTTGGCCGCGGCCCACGGTCAGTAGCGCGTCGATGACCCGGATACCGGTTCCCAGCGGCACACGAATCGCCACGCGATCGAGTGGCGAACGAACCGCGCCCTCCAGCGCCAGCGTTTGGGAGACAACCGGCGCCGGGCCTTCGTCGATCGGGTGCCCCAGCGCGTTCAGCACCCTGCCCATCAGCGCCGGGCCTGCCTCGATCTCCGCTTTCACCCCAAGGGCCGCCACCGGGTCGCCAAAACGAATCCCTTCGGTCGTCTCCACCGGCATCGAAAGAACATTCGCGCCGCGGAATCCGATCACCTCGGCAAGATGCGGGTGGTGAAACTGGTCTTCGATCTCGCAACATTCGCCCACTGAGGCCAGTGGCCCCGCCGATTCGATGGTCTGCCCCACCGACTCGACTACCTGACCGCGCCAGCGCCACGGCTGGCCTCGTCCGAGACGCCTGAAATACCTGCCCAGGAGGGGAGTCGCGTCAGCCATCACGAGCGGCTCTCCCTGGTTGTGCCCGGCGCCTCATGCGCCTCGATCGCCAACTCCTGCCGGCCGGCGCGATCGAAAAAGCCACGCTCGATCTCTCCCAGCTGGGACCGGATACCCAGGTCGACCGATCCCAGGCTGGTCTCGACTACGCAGTCGCCTAGGCGCATCCCGTCTCCCGCAACCACGGCCGGCTGCCGCGCCAGGTTGGGAAGCAGCCGGATGGCTTCGATCCATAACTCAAGCTCGGCCGCTGGAACCCGGAGCTTCACCTCGGTCGACGCCGAGAGTTGACCCAGCGCCACCCGCACCGCTCCCGTCAACAGCAGCGGATCCATCTGCGCTTCACGGCGAAGTATGCGGGCCGCAACCGCAAGAGCCAGCCTGACCACCTCCGGCTCGACCGCGCTCATGTACTGATCGCGCTCCTCTCTGAACCTCAGAACCAGGCCAGCCATCTGTTGGGACTGGCGCTCACGGGCCGAGCCCTGCGCGGCGGCCTGGGCCTGGCTCTCCGCCTGCCCGCCCTCCTGGCGGCCTCGCTCGCGCCCCGCTTCAAAACACTTTCGGCCCTCCTCGGCCAGGCGCTGATTGAACTCCTCCCGCCCCGCGCCCGCACCGGATGCGCCGGGCTGTTGGCGATTCCCGCCCTCGGCGCCGCCGGCTTCTACCGACTCCGTCCACGCATTCCACTCGGGCCCAGGCGGCTCGTCGGGGCAGGCCGGATACTCATAGACCTCAATCCTCGCCTCTGCGCAGCTTTTCTGCACCTTTTCCCTCGGTTTGAATGCAGTTCCGGTTGGCGTGCGTTTTAAAATCCCTGAAAGCTCCCGATCGGCCGGTCAGGGGCCGGCTCACGCCAGCATCTCGTCTCCCGTCTCCAGTTTGAGAATGACCTTCCCCTCGGCCTCCAAACGCCGCGCCAGGTTCAGGATTTCCTGCTGCGCCTGCGCCACCTCCCGCGAACGAACCGGGCCCAGCACCTCCATGTCCTCCTTCAACATCTCAACGGCCCGCGAACTCATGGCCTTGAAGATCTGGGCGCGCATGTCGTCATTGGCGCCGCGCAGGGCCAGCGCCAACTGCCGCTTGTCTACGCCCGACACGATCTCGCGAATGGTCGCCGGAAGCACCGTAACCAGGTCCTCGAAGGTGAACATCAGGTTGCGGATGTTCAGAGCCAGCTCCGGCTGGCCTTCCTCGATGGTCTCCAGAATCTTCTTCGACTCCTCGGCGTTGAGCCGGTTCAGCAGATCGGCCACCGCCTTGAAACCGGAGTAGCTCTTGCGCGCCGTATCGCCCACGCTCTCGAGTCGGCGGTGCAGAATGTGCGCCACCTTCTGCGCCATCTCCGGCGAAAACTGGCGCATCTCGGCCAGGCGCTGGATCGAAACTACCTTGTGCTCCTCGGTCAGGTTGTCGAGCACCATCGATGCCCGGCGAGGGTCCAGGTGGGCCAGCACCAGGGCGATCGTCTGGGGATGCTCGGAATCCAGCATCTTGCCCAGTTGTTGCGGATCGGTGCGCTGCAGCTTGGCGAGATTCCCCTGCGCCTCTTCCTGGGAACGGCGCACCAGCATCAGCAGGTCCTCGGCGCGCTCCTTGCCGAAGGTTTCCTCGAGCAACCGGCTGGCATAATCCAGGCCGCCGTGAACCATGAAGTTCTGGGTCTCGAGCAGTTCCCAGAACTCCTCCAGAATCTCGGCGGAAAGTTCCGGCGTGATGCCGCGCAGATCGGCCAGCTCTTCGGTCAGCCGCTGCACATCCACTTCCGGCAGGGCGCGCAGGATCTCTTTGGCCAGTTGCTCGCCCACGGCAACCAGCAGCACCGCCGCTTTGCGAACTCCGGATAGATTCGCCGACTGGCGCCGCCGCGTTGCTCCGTTTTCTGTCCCCTGCTCAGCCAAGGTTCGGGCCCCTTCACTAGTCGGAATGAATCCAGCTCTGCAACAATCGCGAGCTCTGCGTAGGCTCGCGCTTCAGATGCGCCGCCACCTGTTCGAAAACTCCCTGCGCGCGCAGCCGCTCGGGATCCATCTCCATCGGCTCCGGCGCGGGGAGTGCGCTGGTCACGGCCACGCTGCTTTCCGCTGCCAGCTCCCTCGGCCGGCTTCTGCCCGTTCCTCCAGCCGCCGGCGCGGAATGGCGCAAAGCCGGACGCACCCCAAATGCCAGCACCACCATCAGGCCGATCAGCAAGGCAGCATACTTCACCAGCACCGGAGAGCTTTCTGCCCCGGAGAGAATCTGCCCGGCGAGCGGAAGCGGCTGCTGGGGACGGTTTTCATCAAATGCCAGATCTTCGACCGTCAGCGCGTCGCCGCGTGCGGTGTCGAATCCCACCGCGGCCTGGGCCAGCGCCGTCAGGTTGCGCAACTCCTCGGCCGAGCGCGGCTGCCACACCGGCGCGTTGCCCTTGCTGCCGGACTGGAGCAGCCGGTCGTTCACCACGATCGCCGCCGTCAGCCGCCGCACCCGCCCGGAATTCTCGACCACGTGCCGGACCGTCTTCGAAACCCCGTAGGTTCCCGACTCGGTCTTGACGGATTGCGGAGGCGTGGCCTGCTGCGGGTAGACGGGCAGGGCCTGGGAATTGGGCGCATTCGAGGCCGTGCCAGGTACTCCGGCTGCCACCGGCTGCGCTCCCGACACCTGCTCGCTGCGCTGCATTGAAAGCGTTGCGGTCTGGTTGGGATCGTAGCTCTCCTGGGTCACATCGCTGGCCGACGGATCATAATCCAGCGTGACGGACGCGCGCACGTTGCCGGCGCCGGTTACAGGCTCGAGCGTGGTCACCAGCTTTTCCTCAAGCGCCTGCTCGGCGCTCATCTCCATGGCCTCGGCCGTCTTCGGTCCCAGCGGCAGATGGCCCGCCGCGTCGACCAGCACCACGTGATCCGGGGTCAGGCCATCCACGGCTGCAGCCACCAGGTTCCGGATCGCCTCCGGCTCACCGTCGGCCAGCGCCATGTGGCGCAGATTGAGCACCACCGAAGCCTTGGCCGGGCGCTCCTCCTCGCGGAACAGCGAATCGTGAGGCAGGACCAGGTGCACCCGGGCCGACGCCACGTCTGAAAGCGTGCCCACCGTATGCTCCAGCTCGCCTTCAAGGGCCCGCTGGTAGTTGACCTGCTCGTCGAACTCCGACCCTACCCAGTTGGGCTTGTCGAAGATCTCAAATCCCAGCCGCCCGCTCTTCACTCCACCCTTGGCCGCCGTTGCCAGCCGGGCCTTGTCAAGTTGCGCAAATGGAACCCGGATGCCGGTTCCGTCGGCCGTCAAATCAAACTGAATCTGCGCCTGGGTGAGGATCTGGCCGGTCTGGCGCGCGTCATCAGGGTCCAGCCCCGTGTAGAGCGTGCGCCAATCGGGGCTGAACGCATACCAAAGCAACCCGCCCGTCAATGCGCCGAGCAGCAGCGTGGCAACCAGGGCGCCTTTGCGCTCGGCACCCGACATTCCAGCCCAGCGAACCCAGCCTCGTCCCCACAGCCCGGCGAGCCGGCCCGTCAACAGCGGGCGCCCCGGCATAGCCGGCGCGCTCTTCTCCAGTTGTGTCCCGGTGGCCATGATTCCTCTCGCCCGCCGCTCTCCCGCGCTGGTTCAACGCCCAACCGCGGCTCAGAACTGCATTCCAATCACCTGCTGGTAGGCCTGCACGGCCTTGTTACGCACCGCCAGCGCCAGTTCGAAGGCCATATCCGCCTTCTGTGTGGCGATCATCGCCTGGTGCACATCCACGCCGGAGCCGGTCATCAGGCCGGCCACGGCTGCCTGGGCCTGGTTCTCCAGCTGATCCACCTGCCCGGCCGCATCCATGAGCAGGTCGGAGAATGGAGCGGATCCCGCTCCCGTCCCCCCCGCCGCAGACCATGCCGGCGTGTTTCCGGCGGCAGCCAGGTTCGGCGAAGCCAACGCTGCAGCATCAGGAATACCAATCGCAGGTAACATCGTTTGTCCCTCCCCATCCGGAACCGCGCAGCTTCCATTCGTCCGTACCGAAAATGCCCTGAAAAAAGACAGCCGCCCAAATACCCCGTCAGCAAGCCGAAAGCGCAGTGCCGGAAGCCGGAGCCTACGGCTTGGCGATCTCCAGAGCCGAAGCGATCATGCCTTTTTCAGCCTGCACGGCAGAGCCATTGAGGCCATATGCACGCGTCGCTCCCATCAGGTCCACCATCTCTGTAAGGGGATTAATGTCCGGATATGAGACATAACCATCCGGTCCGGCGTCGGGATGGCCGGGATCGTAGCGCTTGAGCGGCGGCGATGGGTCCTCGACCACCTGCGCGATGTGCACGCCCGGCATCACCGTCCCGCTCCCCGGCAGGTTCGGCGCGGGTAGCCCTCCTGAAGCCGGCACATTCGATCCCCTGCTGCCAGCGGCCGAGGCCATCGAATCCAGAAAACCTGAATCTCCCCGATTGGCGGCAAAGACGACCATCTGGCGGCGATATGGGCCGCCGGACGCGGTGCGCGTGGTTTCCGCATTTGCCATGTTGGCCGCCACTACCTCGGCGCGCATCCGCTCGGCCTGCATCGCTTCTCCCGAAGCGTCCATCATCCCAAACAGGTTCATCGCCAGCTTTCCTTCCCTGCCCGCGTGCGAAGCCGCTCACCGGCCGGCCTATTTGTCGGCATGAATCGCGTCCGTCACACGCTGATACTCCAGCCGCATGAGCGCCACGCCAGTCTTGAACTTCAACTGCGCCTCGGCCAGGTTCAGGCTCTCCCGGTCCATCGAAACGTTATTGCCGTCCGGCCGCGCGATCAGTCCATCCACCGCCTTCACGCGCACCGGCCGCGGCCCCCGGCCCTGCTCCACGCCGTCCATTGCATCCCGCATCTCGGCCTCAAAGTCCATCCCCACCGTCCGGTAGCCGGGCGTGTCGATATTGGCCATGTTGGCTGCGGTCAGCTTGGTCTCGCTCACCGCCAGATCCAGATAGCGGGCGATCTGGTCGCTGAGCCCGGTCTCGATCTCCATGCTCATTGTCCAATCCTCCGCGCCCCCGGCCCGGCGCCTCGAGGCTCGGCGCTTGGCCCCGTGCACCGCGAACTGCTCAGTTCACGACACGGCCGAAGTCGATGTCCGCCGCCGTGAGCACCGGCTCGTCGCCGGCCAGGATCGCGCCCCGCTCCAGAACGTGCTCCAGTTCGCGCACGTTGCCCGGCCAGTCGTGGGCCGCGAGTTTGGCCAGCGCACCTGCATCCACGCGCTTCACCGGAGCCTCGCGTCCCATCTCCTGCATGAAATGGTCCACCAGCAGGGGCAGGTCCTGAGCGTGTTCACACAGTGCCGGAGTGCGGATTAGAAACACCGCCAGGCGGTAATAGAGGTCGGAGCGGAAATTGCCGGTAAGAGCCAGCTCGGCCAGTGGCCGGTGCGTGGCAGTCACAATCCTCACATCCACCTTCACCATCTCGTTGTCGCCCACCCGCTGCAGTTCCCCGCATTCCACAAACCGCAGCAGTTTCGACTGCAGTCCCAGCGGCATCTCGCCAATCTCGTCCAGAAACAGCGTGCCCCCGTCGGCGGCTTCGATCCGGCCCACGCGCCCCTGCACCGCGCCGGTGAAGGCGCCGCGCGTATGCCCGAAGAGCTCAGCTTCCAGCAGAGACTCCGGAATCGCCGCGCAGTTGATCGCAACGAAGGGTTTGCGGCTTCTCATCGAAAGCCGGTGCACGGCCTCGGCCACCAGTTCCTTGCCCGATCCGGTAGGCCCCTCAATCAGCACCGGGGTCAGGCGCGGAGCCACCAGTCTTACCCGGCGGCTGACCTCCAGCATGCAGGCCGCGTTGCCCACCAGCTCGGGCAGGCGTTCGCATGCTCCCGGTTCGGCTCGAAGCGGCAATTCCATACCCAGAGGCGCGGCCTTCGCGGGACTCGAAGCCGTCTGCCTGACCGCCTGCGCGCCGTCCTTCTCGAACGAGCCTGATGCGTCCGCCGCCCCGGTCTCCGGGAACGGCCAGCGCCCCATTGCCGCGTTGGGCCCGGTCAGCGCCGGCGCCGTATTCCACGCCGCCGTATCCGTATCCTGGCTGCGGCGCATGGCATACAGCAGCTCCTGTCGATACGGCCCGCGCGGGCCGTCCTGCTCTGAAGAACCGCCCGCGGTCACCAGATCCACGTGCGGAAAAGTTGTCCTGAAATCCTTGAGAAACTCCGCCAGATCGAGATCCGGCAGCCATGAGTCGACAATCAGGGCTTCAGGGGCCACGATCTCCGCCTCCGCCCAGGCTTGCGCTCCGCCTTCGGCCTCGCGCACCTGCCAGCGCAGGCCGGTGAGGGTCTGGGCCAGCCGCTGGCGAAAGCTGCGATCGGCGCTCGCAACCAGTGCGGTACGTGGATGGATGCGGGTAGGAATGGGAAGTATGGGCACAGGTACAGACTGCATGGTCGTCTCCTCGAAATCGAACGTGTGATGAAGCGCTACTGTATCTCGAACCGCGGGGCGGCCACGGCGGAATTGGCCGCGGGCAGCGGGAGAACCGGAGGCGAAGGCAGCGCCAGTTCAGCCTCCGACGGCACCATGTAGCCGCTTCCCCGCACGGTGCGGATCAGTTGCCCCGGTGGCGGATCCTTCAGCTTGCGGCGCAGATAATTGATGTACACATCCACAATATTGGTGGTCTGCGCCGGTTCCATGTTCCAAACCGAATCCAGCAGATCTACCCGCGAGGCGCACTGCCCGCGGTTCAGCATCAGGTGCTCCAACAGCGCAAATTCCTTGTTGGTCAAAACAACGGGTAGCCCGGCGCGGCGGGCGGTATGATCCAGGCGGTCCAGTTCGAGGTCTCCGGCGCGCAATTGCAGCCGCGCCTCCCGCTTGCGCCTCAGCAGCGCCCGGCAGCGCGCGCGCAGCTCGTGCAGGCTGAAGGGCTTGATCATCAGGTCGTCCGCGCCCAGGTCGAGGCAGCGTACGCGCGTGTCCACCTCCTGCCGCGCGGTGAGCACCAGCACCGGCAGATCGGCGTCGATAGCCCGCACCTCCGCCAGCACCTGCTCCCCGTCCTTTACCGGCATGTTCAGGTCGAGAATGGTCAGATCGGGCAAATCCTGGCGAAACGCCTCCACAACTGCTCCGCCATCGTAGGCCAGGCGGATGCGATGCCCGTCGGCCTCCAGTCCACGGCTCAGAAACAACGCCAGCGCCCTGTCGTCCTCGCCAATCAATAGCCTCATGACAGCCTCTCCCGCCGGCAGCGCTTCCAGGGCGCGGCATCAGCCCGCTCAGGTCTAACTCCACCTCTGCCTTAGCAAGTGTTAAAGATGGGTGCTCTTCAACCATTGCGCGAGAATGAAAGGAACTCAACATTAGAAGGAGAAAAGGGGCCTGTGCAAATCCAGAATAGAATTCGCCGGGAGGCACGTTCCAATTAGGGCTTTCAAACATGTGAAGCGTGATGATGGTCACAGGAAGACCGTGCGAGTTTTCGTCAACCCAATTCGTAAACAGCTTACGAGCGCAATTCCGCCCCGGACCCTCCCGCCCGCGATGCCGCTTTATGCTCGTACATCGCCCCATCGGCCCGCGCCAGAAGATCCTTCAGCAGCTCGCCCGGCGCATGTTCCGCCAGCCCGATCGATGCATCCACCTTCAGTTTGATCGCGCCCGACTTGCCCTGGATGTCGTAGTTCCCGCACACCCATCGCCGCACCCGGTCTTTCTGCGCCTCGGCCTCCGCCAGCCCGCAATCAAACAGGATCATGAACTCGTCGCCGCCCCAGCGCCCGATCACATCCGATTGACGGCACGCTTGTCTGAGCTCGGCGGCAAACTGCTTCAGCAACTCATCGCCAACCAGGTGCCCGTGCTGGTCGTTCACCCTCTTGAAGGCGTCGATGTCGGCGATGGCCACGCAAAATACGGCGCCGGACCCAATCCGGCATTCGATCAGATTCTCCACGCAAAGCCGGCTCCGGAGTCCGGTCAACGCGTCCCGGAATGCGATCCTCTCGGCTTCCTCCAGCTTGGTTTGATAGCTTGCCACCTGCCCCTTAAGTTCCTCGAAGGCGGCCTTGCCCTCCGCCGTCATCCTCTCAATCGAGGCCTTCAGCGCCTCCGCGCTCTCCTCAATCGACGCCCGAATCTCGGTCAGATCGTCGAGGCTGGCAATCTCCTTCAGGCGGGACGTCACTTCATTGATCTGCCCGGCACATCGTTCATCGCGCACGCCAACCGATTCGGCCGTCCGCGCCATCACGATCAGCAACTCCTTCACCTCGCCGGCTTTCTGCTGATAGTGTCTCGCAGCGCGCCTTCCCCACCCCTGCAACTGCTCCCGCACCGCCGATTCCGTGGCCGCAAGCGGCCCACAGCTCATTCGCGGAGAGAGATTTGCCTTCAGCTCTCCGAGATGTTCCTTCAGTTCCTCGCCCAACCCTGGACAGGCATCAAGACTGCAGTTGCCCATCTCCGTCAACGCGGAACCATACACGCCTATCGCGCAGGAAAGCACGTCCTTGTCATCCGGCCCGATCAGAGCTTTCGAAGCGTCCGGGACAGAATCCAGGTATCTCTTAAGCGAGATCATTTGTCCTCATTGCATCGCTGCGCCAAAAATCCAGCCGCGCTCACCATGTACTTCAGCTATCGGCGGATTCTCAAAATCCCTTACTGCCCCTGCATCCTCCGGAAAAGAGGCCGGCACGAGTCCATGGCCGATCGCTGCGGGGATTCTGCCGCGGAAAACTGCGCTCGAAATGCGCTTGCCCGGCACGATTTCAATCCCTCGCCTCCGTCCTGTCTTCGACTTGGAAATCTCGCAATATCTCCTTGCTGGTCAGCGCCGATTCATCATTTGGTTACCGAAGTTTACCCAAACGTTTTTGCCCGTCGGCGAAATAAACTGGATATCCAGCTCAAACCATTGATCCTATTCTTGAATCATCCTGCAATTTCGAGGTGAATCTTGCTGGATTGGGGCAAACTTCCGGATGTGGGGGCTGTTGCGCTCTTAACCTGCGCCTTCGCTTCCGTGGCGAGGCGCGGTTATACGGCTGTCTCCCGACTTTGGCTCACCGGCTGGATATTCATAGAGGTTCATTTCACCGCCTACATCTTCCTTTCGGTCCCCGGGATCCTTGGCTCGCTGGCATTGTTTATCGGCCTTACCGCGCTGGCCGGCGCTGGCCTCATGTTCATGTGGGCCTGCGTGCCGTATCGAAACGAGCTCTCCAGCCGCTGGCTACTCGGCGTGCTGTCGGGAAGCACCACGCTTTATATAGCCCTGCTTTGCTTTGCCTCGCCCGGTTCGTGGGCCTTCGTCCCTTCCGCCGCGTTGTTCGGGATCTTGCCGGTCACCCTCGCGCTGCTTGCGCTGCGCAAATTCAGGCATCCTCTCCGCTGGGCAATTGTCACCCTCTATCTCGTACTTTCGGTCTTTCTGCTGGTCTTTCAGCACCGGCCAGGAAACGGCCAGGATCTCGCATTGGAGGCCGTACTCTTTACTGTCTACTTCGGTTGCACGATCCATTTCTGGTTCGCCTACCGGCGCGCCGCCACGGTCGCCTTCATTGCCATCTCAGGATTTCTCGCCTGGGCTCTGGTGTTTGTCATTTCTCCCGGCGTCAACACATTTTTCCCCAACCTTCATCTCGAAAGCGAAGTGTGGAATCTGCCCAAATACGTTGTGGCCGTGGGCATGATCCTGCTTCTGCTTGAAGACCAGATCGAACACAATAAGTATCTGGCGCTGCACGACGAGTTGACCGGCCTGCCCAACCTCCGCCTCTTTGAAGACCGCCTGAACGGTGCTCTGGAACGCGCCCGCCGCACCGGCACAATCGCCGCACTCTTGCTCGTCGACCTGGACCGCTTCAAGGAAGTAAACGACACGGTTGGACATCACGTCGGCGACCTGCTGCTGATACGCGTCGGCGAACTTTTTCAAGGACGCGTCCGCCGCACCGACACCGTGGCGCGGACCGGAGGCGACGAGTTTTCCATCATCCTCGAAGAGCCGGTCAGCCGCGACGATGCCGAGCGCGTCGGCCTTGCGCTCATGCAGTTGCTCAATGAGCCAATCGCAGTCGGCGGACATTCGGTCCGCGTTGGCGCCAGCGTTGGCATAGCCGTGTTTCCTGAGGATGCCTCCAACAGCGAATCCCTGCGCATCGCGGCGGATCTCCGCATGTACGGCGCAAAGAATGCAGCCAAAGGCGGACCTCGTGTCAAGCCTGCTCTCCACCCGATTTCAGCTCCCTTCCCTGCCGCCGATCCTAAAAACGAGCAATCACGCTGGCTGCGGGATTAAGAACGCAGATTCACATTTCATGCATCAAGCAATCGCTTCCGCTTTAGAAATCACATGAGAAACACAAAGGCCCGGAATCAATATTCCGGGCCTTTGCCTTGCTTTCGATGCAGTTTGCCTTAACCCTGGCTACCGCCTCCGGGGCCGCCCGGACGACGCCGGCGCCGGCGGCGATTGTTGTTCGGTTGCGGCCGTCCTCCGGCAGATGGCTGGCCCGCTGCCACCGGTGCGCCTTCGGCGCGGTTGAAGTTCGGTTCGGTTGCCTCGTCGATCTCCTCGCCGCCCTCCTCATCGAAATCATCGCCGCCCTCGATCAGAATCGTGCTCTGATTCGATCTCGGCTGACGCTCGTCAAACTCGTTGCGCGGTTTCGGCGCCGGAGCCGGGGCCGCTACCTCGCGCGGCGCGGCCTCTTCACCCGCTGCTTCCGCCGGAGCCTGCTGGCCCAGCTTGGCCTTCTGTTCCTTGATGAGCGCCTTGCGGCTCAGCTTGATGCGGTTCCCTTCTATGGCCAGAACCTTCACCATCACCTGGTCGCCCTCGCGTAATTCATCCTTTACTTCCTTTACGCGGTGCTCGGCGATTTCCGAGATGTGAAGTAGGCCGTCGGTGCCCGGGAAGAGTTCGACAAATGCGCCAAACTCGGCCAGCCGCACCACCTTGCCGAGGTAGACTTTGCCCACTTCGGGAACAGCCGTGATGTCGCTGATCATCGCCAGCGCCTTCTTCAGCCCATCGGCGTCGCTTGAGGCCACGCTCACCCGGCCCGTGTCGTCCACATCGATCTTGGCGCCGGTCTGCTCGATGATGCCGCGAATGGTCGCGCCACCCTTGCCGATCAGATCGCGGATCTTGTCGGTCGGAATCTGCACGGTCTCGATGCGCGGAGCATATTGCGAGCGCTCCTGGCGCGGACCATCGAGCACAGCGTCCATCTTGTCCAGCAGGAACAACCGTCCCCGCCGCGCCTGCTCCATGGCCTGCTCGAGAATCTCCCGCGTCAGGCCGCCGATCTTGATGTCCATCTGCAGCGCCGTAATGCCCTTGCGCGTGCCTGCCACCTTGAAGTCCATGTCCCCGTAGTGATCTTCCGCGCCGGCAATGTCGGTCAGAATCGCATAGTCGTCGCCTTCCTTCACCAGGCCCATCGCCACGCCGGCTACTGAGCCCTTCAACTTGATGCCCGAGTCGTATAACGCAAGGCTCGCACCGCAAACCGACGCCATCGATGACGATCCGTTCGACTCCAAAATGTCGGAGACAATGCGAATCGAGTAAGGCGACTCCTCGGCGCTCGGCAGCACTGCGGAAATCGCGCGCTCTGCCAGGGCCCCATGGCCCACTTCACGCCGTCCAACACCGGTCATGCGTCCCGTCTCGCCTACGCTGAACGGAGGGAAGTTGTAATGCAGCATGAAGTTCTTTTTCTTCTCGCCTTCGTAGCTCTCCAGCCGCTGCCCATCGTCGGCTGTGCCCAGCGTAGCCGTTACCAGGGCCTGCGTCTCGCCGCGCGTAAACAGCGCCGAGCCATGGGTCCGCGGCAATACGCCGGTCTCAATCGTGATGGCGCGAATCTCGTCGAAGGCGCGCCGGTCAGGCCGGATCCGCTCCTTGGTCACCTGCTCACGGAACGTCCGCTCGCGCAGATGCTCGTAGTAGTGAGCCAGCTTCTTCTTGGCTGCCGGGTCGTCGGCGGGAAGCTCGGCTGCCAGCTCATCCTTGATCTGCTTGATGAGTGCGTAGCTTTCCGTCTTGCCGTGCGTCTTCGTATCCAGCGCATCCTTCAGCCGATCGCCGATCTTCGCCTTCAGCTCGCCGTAATAGGCCTCGTCAAACTCCGGCGCCGTGAATGCCCGTTTCGGCTTTCCTGCCTTGGCCACCAATTCATCAATCGCGGCCACAATCTTCTTGATCTCTGTGTGAGCAAACTCGATGGCCGCTAGGATCACCTCTTCGGTCTCTTCCTTGGCGCCCGACTCGATCATCACGATGCCGTCTTTGTGACCCACGACCATGATGTTGACCGTGGTGGCCGCGCGCTCCGAATAAGTTGGATTGATGACGAACTCGCCATCTACGCGGCCCACGCGAACCGCGCCCACCGTGGCGCTGAATGGAATGTCGGAGAGAGCCAGCGCACAGGCTGCGGCGTTGATGCCCACTACGTCGGGATCGTTATCCTTGTCAGCGGAAAACACCAGGGCGATCACCTGGGTCTCATTGCGAAATCCGTCGGGAAAGAGCGGACGGATGGGGCGATCGATCTGCCGGCAAGTCAGAATCTCCTTCTCGCTGGGACGGCCCTCGCGCTTGATAAATCCGCCCGGAATGCGTCCGCCGGCGTATGTATACTCGCGGTAATCCACCGTGAGCGGGAAGAAATCGATGCCTTCCCTGGGGTCGGGCGAAGCCACTGCGGTTGCCAGTACAACGGTTTCGCCGGTGGTCACCAGCGCTGCGCCAGAGGCTTGCTTGGCCATGCGGCCGGTCTCAAATACCAGCCGCTTGCCACCGGCAAGCTCGACAGCTACTTCATGTTTCGTAGACATAGTGTCCTCGTTTCGTTTTTTTCGCTTGGGAAACTTGTGGGGGGAATAAGCCGGAGCACACGCAAAGGCTCGCCAGGGCAAGCTACAGTGCGCGCGCTCAGAAATGAATTGTGTAAGGGGGCTGTGTCTTCCCGCCCCGGGGCGAGCCTCTGAGTCGAGACCGCCCTCAATCGACACCTCTGCGCATGCCCTGGCTGCAAATTGATTTCGCCAGGTGCACCATGGCCCCAGGGGTTGGTTCGAGCAGGGGCCGTGACCAATGTCCGGTCTGGGCGCTTCCGAGTCAACGTTTGCTTTCTGATTACTTGCGGATCCCGAGTTTGCCGATTACGTCCCGGTAACGGTCCGTATCGTGCGTCTTCAGGTAATCCAGCAGGCGGCGGCGCTTGCTAACCAGCATCAACAATCCACGGCGTGAAGCGTGGTCCTTTTTATGGGTCTTGAAATGCTCGGTCAGGTCACCGATCCGCTCACTCAGAATCGCGATCTGGACTTCCGGTGAACCGGTGTCCGTCTCGTGGGTGCGGAAGCGTTCGATCAGGTCAGTTTTCTTTTGAGTCGCCAGCACGGCGTTTGTTACTCCTATTTTCTCTCAGGTCCACTCTCAAAGTGTCTACAGTGAGATTACCATGAATGCGCGCGGCGAGGGAATCAACCGTCCTTCTGAGCCCCGGCGGAACCCCCGCCCCCCACGGCGGAAACCCCGCCCCTTCAACACCGTCCCAAACGCCCAAGGCTCTCGTTTTTGAGTCCCGGAGGGACGATCGATACTAGCCCCGGGTGAAACCCGGGGAATGCGCCCCCAAAAACAATTCGCGCCCCGGAGGGGCGCGGCGATAAAAGCGAGCAACTTCCGCATAGCCGGTGACTCAGGCAGAACAATAGTTGGGCTGTCTCTTTTGAGTGTCATGAGTCATGCGCTTCGATTGCCTCGATTCGGCGATTCAAGGCAGGATGCGTCGCGAACAGCTCCAGGATTTCATTCCGATGTGCCGGAGCTTGAATATGACTGTTGAGATTAACCAGAGCTTGAGTCGCAGCTCCTGGATTTTTCGTGAAAGCAACACTCGCGGCATCTGCAGCGAACTCAAAACGGCGTGAGAAAAAGCGGGCGATAAGAATCGGTAGCAAAGTCACGGCTATATCGAGAATTGGTCGGAAACTTACCAGAGTGGCCGGTAACAGCCAGTATATCGGTGCAAGGACGCAAAGAACGACGGGAGCCACTGCAAGATTCTTGATTCCGTGGAGTTCCTTGCCATGAGAAAGTTCGTGTCCAATGATGAAGTCGAGTTCGGGGCCGTGCAGAAACTTGCTGTAGTTCTCGGTCACAGCAATGCTTCGTGGCCACCCGTGAGCATTGGTCAAATGGCCTCTGCCTATTGGAACAACGTGCACTCGATCGAGATTTACATTCATGCTCCTCGCCAATGAAAATGCCCGCTTGTAAACCTCACCGGACTTGACCCGGCGGAATATGATGCCCTCCGCCCTCCGGTAGCGCGACATCCCAACCACTCTGAGGAAACCAGCCGCGACGACCCAGAAAATGCCAGTCCAGCTCCGGCTATAAACCGCATCGAACCCAATGGCCACAAGCAGAAACACCAGGGTGGATGATGCTGTTCCCCAAAAGGTCAGCCTCACCAAATCTGTTGCTGTCCATTTGTTCGCATAGAACGTCCTACTGGCAGCGGCAGCAATCAGACGCGCAATTGCAACAGATCCGAACGGCAACACCAAGAACAAAATCGGTGTCGCCAATGCCGGATCGAAGGATTTCATGCTAAGGAAGTGCGTTCTCGTCAGCGCATGTACCCGTTGGAAATCCCAAAGCGACCACCAGATCGCTACGGTGCAAATGTAAATGACTTGCAGCCACTGGCCGTAGACGATCCATTTCCTTGGCCTCTCAAGTTCATCCGCACGTGATGCGCGAGACCGGAACCAAACCGTAAGCACAATTGGCAGGACCAACATCGCAATTAGGCCATAGATAGGGCTCTCTGAGAGCAACGTGGTGATTAGTTCATTCATGAGCTTCGCTTGCAGTCCAGTTTACGGCACACAATGCAGACTCGGCTCTGGTGTTCCGGATGGATTGTTGGCTATCCGGAGATTACTCATCCGGATCCCAACTGTGAACGCGGAACCGCTTCCGAAAATCACTCCGTCACGAATTGGCTAGCGGCTAAAAGCTAACAGCTAATGGCTGTCTTCCTGCCCCTCCGCCCAATAATTAGCCCGCGCCACGATCCGCGCCCCATAATTCTCCGCTGTCCTCACCTTGATCGTGTGTAGCCCCGGCGTCGGATTCGAAGGGCTGAACGTGATCAGGTACCGGTTGCGCGCGTCCCTGGCCGCATCCACCACCCGCTGCTGGAACCGCTTGTCGCCCATGAACGTCGTGTACTCCCCACCGCTCATCTGGGCCACTTCCCTGGTCACGTTTTTCTTGAACGCTTTCACCAGCATCACCAGCGCTGAAACCATGTTCATCGTCCGGTCTTCGCCGTTGTCCTTCACGTCGTGGGCAAACTCCGCCGCCGCCGGAGAGAACGAGACGCTCAGCACCAGCACGTCCGACTCGCCGATCTGCTTGATCAACTCCTCCGTCCTGGTGTGCTTGCTCCCATGGTCGCGCTCCTCGCTGATCAACAGCAGCACCCGCCTGTACTCCTTGGGCTGCGATTCCAGCAGGTTCACGCCATAGCTCACCGTGTCTAGAATTGCCGCTCCGCCATCGCCCGGTTCCAGGTGCTTGAGTTCGTCGTTCACCTTGTCGCCGGAGTGAGTGTAGTCCTGAATCAGATAAGGCTCGGAATCGAATCCCACCAGCGCCACTCGGCTGCGCGGATCGGCCAGAAACAAGTCCAGCAGCGGCCCCAACTTGGCTAGCTTGTCAAACTCGAGCACGCTCATCGCGCCCTCTTCTACTGCCACAACCAGCCCCACCGGCGCAGTGTCCATCTCCTCCTGCACGCGGATCTTCTGCGGCACGCCATTGTCTTCCAGCACAAAATCGCTCTCCTTCAGGCCGTAGAGAATTCCTCCGCCACGCTTCTCCACCAGCGTCGGCACCAGCACCTCGGTTGTCGTTACACGCAGCGTCGGCGCTTCAGGCATCGTGCCCGGCATCGATTTCGGAGGCTCGACAGGCGGCAACTGCTGAGTGAAAGCAGTCATCGGCGCTATCGAAAAAACGCAGGATGCAAGACATAGCAGCGAAAAGCCGATTCTCATTCGAAGAAAAACTCCAGATTCATTGATAACCGATCGCCCTCCGTTCGCGCTTCTCTCTGCGGCAAATCTCTTCGGGCGCCCCAATCAATCTCCTGCAGCAGGCGCAGCCGTCGCCGGATGCGCCCTATCAAGCGCCCCGCGCAGCGCCCAGAATGCCGGCTTGGGATTGAAATCCCCATCAAACGGCAACGGCCGCTGCCGCAGGCCCTCGGCAGCCTTCACCCAGATCCGCCTTTTGTCTGCCGGATTCGGAGCTATCAGCCACGCTGTGGTCAGCCACGTATGAGCATCTGTGATCCCCCATGTAATCACCTGGGCCACATTGGGTTCAGCCAGCACAAGATTCAGATAGTCGCGGTAGATGCGCGCCACCGTCTCATCCAGCTCCGCGGGCTTGCCCTTCATCCGCGCGCAGCTCACGTCCAGCTCTGAGATATGGACCTCGAGCCCCATCTTCGCCGCCTCGCGAATAAACTCCTGCAGCCCGCGGCCGGCTTCCCCACCCAACCCCGGCCATAGATGGCTTTGTACGCCCACGGCATGAATCGGCGTCCCGCTTGCCTTGAGTCGCTGCAGCAATTTGAGCGTCTGCTCGCGTTTCCGCGCATCGCGCGGCCGATCCGTCTCAATTCCGAATTCGTTGTACGCCAGCTTGGCCTGCGGATCTGCCTCCGCCGCGGCGCGAAACGCCATCTCGATGTACTCAGGCCCGATCAGCTCAAGCCACGGCGACTTCCGCAGCCCGTCCGGCCGCCCATCGTTCGGCTCAATCGCCTCGTTCACCACGTCCCAAGTATCGATCCGCCCCTTCAGATGCCCAACAACCGTATGAATATGGTTGATCAGCAACTCGCGCGCATTCTGCTTGGTGGCCACGCTCTCGAACCATCTTGGCATCGCCTCATGCCACACCAGCACATGTCCCCGCACCTTCTTGCCGGTCAGCTCCGCAAATCGCATCAACCGATCCAGGCTCGAAAAATCGAAACGATCCGGCGATGGCCGCAGCCACTTCCAGTAACTGGTGTACTCGTCCACCAGCACTCCGGACTGCGCCGTCACAAGCTGGGTGTACCCATCGTCAGTGTGGCCTCGAACAATTCCCTCAACGTCAAGCCAGCGCGGCACCACGGCTGCCCCGTACACCAGCCCTTTTGCTGCGGCGCGAGCCTGAAGCGAATTCATCCCCGTCACGTCAGGCCGAATCGCGTTGGCATATTGCCGCTTCCGCCGCTCCAGCAGCCACCCGCCTGCCGTCGCCGCTCCCACGCCCAGTGTGGCCGCCGCTCCATAACCCAGCGCCTTCCACCCAAACTGCCTCCGCGTCAGGTTCGATGTACCGGTGTCCGTCACACGCCCCTCAGCCGGCTTTCGCCGCCGGTATCGAGTGCGCCCCATCCAGCGCCGCGCGCAACGCAAAAAATGCCGGCGTCGGGTTGAGGTCATCATCGAACGGCATCGGCCGCTGGCGTATGGCTGGTGCCGTTCCGGGAGCTTCATGATTGAGATGGGTCAGCCATGTGTGCGCGTCTGTGATGCCCCACGTGAGCACGTTCGGAACATTCGGTTCGGCCAACACAAGGTTCAGATAATTCCGGTAGACCGCGGCCACGGCCGCATCCTCCTCAGTTTGAGTCGCGTTCTGTCCGTGGAACTTCACATCCATCTCCGTAACGTAAACTTCCAGCCCCATCTTCGCTGCTTCGCGAATAAAGCTCTGCAAACCGGCTCCGGGCTGATCTCCGTCCGCCGGAAGATGACTTTGCACGCCTACAGCGTGAATCGGCACGCCGCGGGACTTGAACCGGCGCAACAATGCCAGCACCTGCGCCCGCTTTTCCGCCGGCCGGGGCGAATCCTGCTCAATGTCGTAGTCGTTATAGGTAAGTTTGGCGTGCGGATCGGCTTCGGCCGCGGTGCGGAAGGCCAGCTCAATGTAGTCGGGTCCGATCAATTCCAGCCATGGAGATTTGCGCAGGCCGTTCGCAAGCCCATCCTTGGGCTCGATTGCCTCATTCACCACATCCCAGCTTTGAATCTGGCCACGAAAATGTCCGGCTACTACGCGAATGTGATCGGTGAGAATCTGGCGCGCATTGTCCTTGGTGACTGTGCCCTGAAACCAGCGCGGCAGAGCCTCGTGCCAGCACAGGTTGTGTCCCCGCACGCGCTTGCCCGTCAAGTTGGCAAACCGCATCAGGCGGTCTGCGCCAGTGAAATCGAATTGATCCGCACTGGGCCGCAGGGCGGGCCACTTCATGGCGTTTTCACCTACCAGTATCCCGGTTTGCGCAGTCACCAGATTTGTATAGCCATCGGATGAATGGCCCGCCACAATTCCCTCCACATCGAGCAGCTCCGGCACCACCGCCGCGCCATACAGATGGCCCCGAGCCGCCGCGTGAGCCTCAAGTGAATTTGCCCCAGTCACGTCGGATGCATTCGCCGCCGCCTGACCCTTCGCGCGCGCATCAAATAATCCTTCGAGCGCCGCCGCTCCCAAACCCAATCTGGCAGCCGCTCCCATGCCCAGCGCGGACCAGCCAAACTGTCTCCGCGTTAAATTCGATTTCGCCTCGTACGTCATTTGTCCCTCATCTCGTCCTGCTTGCTTGCGCCTCCACTCACGGCCGTTTGCGCGCTTCCTGCTCCACGCGGCCGGTCCACGCCAGAAAACTCAAGAGTTCCCATCGCGAAGCCCAGACAAAAGCAAATATGCTCCCAGCCGTCAGGGTTTCAGCGCGTTTGCCTGAATAAGTCTCGATTCTCCAGCGCAGATACTCGCTCCGCCACGGAGCCAGCCGGTGGCCGCGCGTCGCATTCCAGATAAAACGAAGCGGAGCAAGCAAGGTCAAATCCTTTTGCCTTGAGTATAGACCGCTCCGCATCCGGAGAATGCGCGCAGCTTCGGCGATCGGATCCGCGCCGGCGTCCAACGCACCGCCTTCATGCTTGTATTTTGCTGAACAGGCTGTTGGAACTCGAATCCAGTTGCGCAATCACATCTTCCAACGCCGTCTGCTGGGTCTCGGCCAGCGAAAGCTGTGTGGAGACTGTGGGAATATCGGCTTGCATCAGGTCGGTTTGCGCCGTCGTCAGCTGGGTCTGCACATTGGTCGCGGCGCTCGAGGCGGAACTAAGTCCGGTGATCGAATTGTCCAGTGTTACCCTCTGCTGCGAAACATTGTTCAGCGCCGTGTTCAGGGCCTCGGTATCGCTCACCGCCTGGGCCGTGTCCACCGTGCCGTTCGCATAATCCGCCACCAGGCTGTTGAGCGCGCCAAAGACGCTGTTCGATCCACTGGCCAGGAATATCTGACTGCCGGGCACGTTCAACTGGATCTTCTGTCCGTTGGGTATCTCAAGATAGTTCACGCCCTCGTCGCCGCTGTAGGAAGTCACCCCCGGCGATGTGGCAGTCGAGGTGCTGAACGGCGCAGTCGTCGTCTGCCCGCCCGCAAAAATGTACTGGCCCTGATAGCTGGTGTTGGCCAGCGTCTCCACCTCGTCGAGAATGCCGGAAATCTGGTTCCCGATCGACTTCACATCGCTTGAATTCATCGTGCCGTTGTTGGCGCTGGTGGCCAGCGAAATGGCCTGCGTAAGCTCTGAAGCCACGCTGCCCAGCGCCGAATCGGCCACCTGTAACTGGCCGGTTACCAGGTTTGAACTCTGCGTAAAAGAATCATCCTGCTGAATCTGGTTGAGCAGCAGCACGTTCTCTCCCGAGCCCACCGGATTCTGGCTCAGAGACGAAATGCTCACGCCGCTCGACAACTCGGAGCTCAACTGCTGCTCGTTCACCTGCGCCTGGTCGAGCGAGCTCACCAGGTTCGTGACATAAGAGGGATCCACCCGCATCTCGTTCTCCCAACTTCATTCCCCGTTTCGGCTCTCCAGCCGGGTCCAGCCCCAATGCCTCGCCCGCACAGCCCTAAGAAACGGTCGCCTGCTCACCCAGGTTCAGCGCCGAAGCCATGATGGTGTTCAGCATCGTGAATACCTGCGAAGCCGCCTGATAACTGGACTCCATCGTCGACATCGCTGCCGCCTCGTCGTTCAGATTCACGCTCGAAAGCGCGTTGTTCTGGGTCTGCAACTGGGTCACCGAGGCATTCTGTGCCGTGTTTTCAGTCTGCACTTGCAAAACCGTCGAGCCCAGCGTGGATACAAAACTCGAGTATTGGTTTATCGGCGTCTGCCCGTTCACAATCGGCTGCTTGGCCAGGCTGGCCATGGAAACGGCGTTCGAGTTGTCGCCGGTCCCGTCTCCCGCGCCGGCGGCGGCAATCTGGTTGGGATCGGTCATCGCCACTTTCATGCCGGCCGCACTCCCGGCGACCGCGCCCGGCTGATTGAAAATGTAAAGCGGATTGGCCGCCGTGCCGCTTACTCCATCCAGGTCCGTTCCCGAATTGTTCTGCGCATTCACCTCCGTCGAAATGCTGTCGGCCAGTTGATCGAGCGAGCTGAGCGCGTCCGGAATATCCTGGTCCCGCGCCGTTAGATACCCGCCCAGTTCGCCGCCGCCTGTCCTGAGATCGGAAGTAATGTCCGTTCCGCCGAGAAAGAAGTCCGTCACCCCGTTCACGGTACCCGTGGTCAACTGGTAATTCGATCCCTCCGAGACCAGCAACTGGCCCGAGGTGGTGGTGATCGAGAGGCCGTTGTTCTCCGTCGTCACCTGGTTGATGCCAACCAATTGCGAAAGCTGGCTCAGATCCTGCTGCCGCTGGTCCTCCAGCGTTCCCGCATCCGCATCGGGAGAGGTGGATTGAATCTGCTGGTTCAACTGGGCAATCGCGCCGGTCAGCGAGTTCACCTGGCTCGCCACTCCCGATGCTTCCTGGTTGAGCGCCGTGCTTTGCGAGTTCAGACTGGCCGCGGCGCCGGATATGTCGCCGGCCAGCGTCGAGGCCGAGGACAGCACGCTCTGGCGCAGCGCATTGTCCGTCGGATCGGACTCCAGCGACGAAAACGAATCGAAGAAATTCGTGATATCGCTGCCAATGTCTCCCGCCGTCGCACTGGATGAGCCCGAGTCGGGCGTGAACAAAGCCTGCATATCGTTCAGCGCCGTAAGCCGCGTGCCCGATGCCGAGGCCAATTGCTGCTGCTGGTTCAGCCGCTGCTCCAGCACCAGGTCCCGCTGCGAAGTGGCGCCCGTCTCTGAAACCCCGTCCCCTATCGACACCCCACCCACTGTGATGGCCTGGTTCTCCTGCCAGTCGGGCGTCTCCTCCGTGTATCCGGGGGTGTTGGCGTTGGCCACGTTGTTGGCCACCACGCTCAGAGCCTCTTGATCGGCGTTGAGCGCCCCGCTGATCAAGGCGTATGCCGAGTTAATGGTTCCCATGACCGCTCTCCGGGCCCCCCCATCCCGATACCTGCCGCTCGCTGTACTCCAGCCGGATGGTGCGCAACTCGCGCAAGCGGCCCATCACCTTCAAATTGGCCCGGGTCGCATCGAGAACCCGGGCAAATACCGCCAGATCCTCCACCGCCTCGCGTGCCTGGCGCGCCAGTTCCCCTCTGCCCGCTGCGGTCAATGCCGGAAGATTCCGGTTCAGTGCCTCGCACGACACCGACAACTCCTCCAGCCGCCCTCTGTCCAGGCGGGCAAGCGCCTGCGACGCCTCCACCACCAGCGCCTTCAACTCCGGCTCCTCACGGCCCGGCTTGAACTCCTGCATGGCCCGTCAGTCCCTTCCTCCCCGCCCCGGTGGGGCCGCCTTCCACCGCCGCGAAAGCCTGCAATCTAACGCCCGCCTCCCAGCATCGAATCCACGACCTTCGCTGCCACCGCCAATGCCGGCACATCGTATGTCCCGGCCGTCAGCGCTGTCTGAATCGCGGCTACCTTGTCCATGCGCACCCCGTCCGTTCCCGCAGCCTGCGAAACCTCGCTCCCGGCGCTGCTCAACGTCGCCCGGTCGCTGCTCAGCCCGCTGACTCCGGTTTCAACACTGCCTTTCTGCTGGGTTGCGGCCGGAGGAGCCGGACTGACTCCCAGCAGCGACTTCAACCCGTCCAGACTGTTGCTGATATCCATTTGCACGTCTCCTTGCCTCACTTATCGGCACTTCTTCTAATCACTCTAGTCATTCATGAGTTCTTATCCCGGTATTGCCGTGCTGATTTCCGGTTACTTTCCCGGTTTCGCCGCGGTTACCGGAATGGGAGAGATCGCGCACAATGCGGTCGGCAATCCCAAACCCTCCCCGCTCGCTCAGCGCCTTGCCCAACGCCTCCGACGCAAACTCCGACAGCGCGCTGCCCGACCCTGAGCCGGAACTCAGATCCGCGTCTGCCCCGTCATCCTCTCCGGTGAGCGAGCCCCCGGCCGTCATCGGCTTCAACAGCTCCTTCATCATCTGCGCCTCAAACTCGTGCGCCGCCCGCACCAGCTTGGGATTGGGCGCTGCCGCCCCGCTTCCGTCCGCTCCCGCCGCCGCGGGTGTTACCGCAATTGACGCCATCACAGCACCTCCAGGTCGGCTTCGAGAGCGCCCGCCGCCTTCATCGCCTGCAGGATCGAGATCACGTCCCTCGCCCCGGCCCCGGTTCGCTGCAATTCCTCGACCAGATTCTCTACCGTCGCCCCCTCTTTCAGGTCAATCCGGTTTACAGGCTTGTCCTCGGCCTGCACCGTGGTCTGCTGCACCACCTGCGTGGTTCCCGAGGACATGGCGCCCGGCTGCGAAACCTCGGTCTTCTCAATCACATTCACGATCAATCCGCCGTGCAGGATGGAGACCGGCTGCAGCCGCACCGTGCCTCCGATCACCACCGTCCCGGTGCGCTCGTTCACCACCACGCGGGCCCGCGGATAAACTTCCACCTCGGCCCCTTCCACCTTGTCGATCAGCGCCGCCACATCCTCGTCCGGCAGAGGGACCAGCTCGATCCGGCGGCTGTCCACGGCATGAGCGCGATCCGAGCCCAGCGTCCGGTTGATCGAGGCCGCCATCCGCTCCGCCGTATGAAAGTCGGCGTCGTTCATCACCACGCTGATCGAATGCAGTTGCTTCAGGTCGAAGGGCACCGGGCGCTCCACCAGCGCGCCGTCCGGGATCCGCGCCGTGGTGGGATGATTCACCTGCTTCGCGCTGCCTCCACCGGTGGCCAGGTAACCGCCCAGCACCAGAGCTCCCTGTGCCTGGGCGAAGATCTGTCCGTCCGGACCGTAGAGCGGCGTCATCAGCAGAATGCCACCATCGAGCGAACGCGCATCCCCGGCCGAGGAGACCGTCACGTCCAGCTTGTATCCCGGGGGGCTGAACGGCGGCAGCGTGGCCACCACAAAGACCCCGGCCATGTTCTTCACCTGCATGTTGCTGGCGCTGTTTGAGCCGGTCTGCGGCACCGTAACCCCCAACCGCTCCAGCACCGAGACCAGAGTCTGCGCCGGAAATACGGTCTGCGAACTGTCCCCCGTGCCGCGCAGTCCCACCACCAGCCCGTAGCCCACCAGCTGGTTATCGCGAATTCCCTCTATCGCGGCGACATCCTTCACCCGCGCCAAATGTCCCGCCTGCTCGGCCGAAAGTACCAGAGGTGCCACAAGCACTGCCAAAACCAGTGCAACCCATCCCCTGAAATACCCAGAGGATTCTTTTTTCGTTCTGCACTGATTCGTCGCTCGCATCGCAATCCCTTTTCCCTATTCCCTATTCCCTGCTCTTAAAACACCAGCACCCTCTCCAAAAACCGCACCAGCGGGTTCTGCCGGTACGTAGAGTCGTTGACGATTCCCTTGCCCGTCACTTCAAGCTCAAGATCGGTCATGGCGGTCGACAACACCTGGTTCTGCGCGCTCACATCCTCCGGACGCACCAGCCCGCGCAGCTTGATCAGCTGAGTTTGCTCGGAAAAGGTCAGTTGCCGCGTGGCCTGCACCACCAGCATCCCGTTGGGCAGCACGTCCACCACCTCGCCCCCGAACGTGGTTGCGAGGCTCGAACTGGTGGTGCTCTGCCCTTGCGCCGTCAGGCCCGACGACGCCGTCATTCCGACCAGGTTCTGCAGGGCATTCGAAGTCTTGAGGGCGCCAAACAGCGAGGTCAGCCCGGAGTTGGCGCTTGAGGCTCTGGAGTTCTTTACCTGCCCGTCGGTCGAAGCCGCCAGGCTCTCGGTCACCACAATCGAAACCACGTCGTGCAGCCGCACCGCCTTGGCGTCCGTGCTCAGCCGCACCAGCCTTCCCTCCGGACTCCAGATTGACCCCGCCGTTCGCACCTCGGCGGCCTGCTGGGCGCGCACCCTCTCAATGTAGGCCGCAAGAGCCGCTTCCGGCGGAGTCGCTTTGGCCCCCGGAAGCAGTGGATTCTGCTTCTTGCCCGTGGCCCCCGCGCACGCCGTCGCCGCCAGCGCCAATGCCGCGACGATCGCCACTGCCTGGCCCCATCTTTCTTTCATGGCTCGATCCCGTTTACCGGCGCCAGCGCCGCGCGCCCAGGCCCCAGCGCTACCGCGCGCAACACCCTGCCGCCAATCCGCAGGCGCACGTTGAACGTGGATCCAGGCGCCGCCGCGCCCAGCGCCACCGCCTCCAGCCGCGCCTCTACCACTGCCGTGTTCTCTTCGACGATCAGCCGGTCGCCGGCGCGAATCACCGCAACGAGCGCCGCGCCGTTCCGGGACGAAACCACGCCGGCACGATCTCCCGCGCCGGGCCCGGTCCCCACCAGCCGCACCAGCCGCCCGGGGCCTTCCGGATGAGTAAGATTCGGCTCGAGCAGCCACCGGTCGCCGGTGTGCGGGTCGTCGATCTCGCGAATCACCTCGGAAGAAAACATCGCGGCCTGGGGGTGAACCAGGACGCCCATCCCGGCTGCCCAAACCGCCAACGCCACCTCCAAAAACCCGAGCAGCCTCATACCTTCCCTCACCAGACTGATTTCATGCAGCACTTTAATTTCAATGGGTCATATTATTGACTTGAGAATACATATCGTCGGCGGCCTTGATCACTTTGGAGTTCGATTCGTAAGCCCTCTGGGCCAGAACCATCTGCACAAACTCGGTGACCACGTCCACATTCGAATTCTCCAGATAGCCCTGCTGCAGGGTTCCCAGGCCCTCTGTCCCGCCGGGATTGCCCAGCACCGGGTCGCCGGAACTGAGCGTAGCCTCAAGCAGGTTCGATCCCTTGCTCTCCAGACCTCCGGGGTTGGGAAACGTGGCCAGCTGAATCTGGCCCAGTTGCGACGGGTTCTGCTGGCCGGCCAGGGTTGCGTTCACTACCCCGTACTGGGTGATGGTCACCGCCGTCGCATTCGAGGGAATGGTGATGGTGGGAATCAACGGATCGCCGTCGGTGGTCACGATCGTGCCCTGGTTATTCAGCTGGAACTGGCCGGCGCGGGTGTAGGCAATCGTGCCATCC
>Ga0302320_10006415_pt1 | contig 26092 bp, 36 predicted proteins | sample Bog_T0_3_FD_202130 | JGI IMG/M metagenome (GOLD analysis project Ga0302320, IMG submission 202130) | Peat permafrost microbial communities from Stordalen Mire near Abisko, Sweden - Bog_T0_3 | ecosystem: Environmental > Terrestrial > Soil > Wetlands > Peat | place: Sweden: Abisko, Stordalen Mire... | reverse complement strand
TCAGTAGTCGCACGGAATCGGAATTAAATCTCGCACGCCAGCCAATTCTCTGCGATGACCATCGGGAAGTAGCTCCCCTCCAAACAAACGCGTGTCCAACCGTACATCATAGTCCCATTCCCGCCACTTTTTGACAAAAAGCGCTTCCCGCAACTTTTAGCTTCCGTTCGCACTTCGTCCCGTTTTTCTGAACCTATGATGTCCGTATAGCTTGCGCATTTTGCGCGACGGGCTCCATTTGAGGGGCGGCTGGCCGGGACTCTTTAAGCTCCGGTAGTGACCGCTGGCCAGTCCAGGAGGCTGGCCCCCGTTGAGCGCTCTTTGCCGCAGGCTATGCGAATCCTATGCAAACTACGGCGAAAACGGATATTGTCAATTACGTGCTGGGGCTGTTTGCCACGGCGGTTTTGCTGGTGGCCTGGCCACGCGGCAAAAAAGGGAGCCCGCAGAAGTGGACCAAGATAACGGCCCAGGACATGGCGGACCCGGCGTACCTCCAAAAGGTGGCCGTGAAAGGGTCAGGCCTGAATGGCCCTCAGATAGGTATAACCTGTTATTTTTCAACATGTTGCGAGAGGCTCGATGTCGCTCCTACGGAGCTTGAGTCCGTTTTGCCTTGTTTCTACAAATATGTCGCGCCTACGGCGCTGGGCTGGCCAATTCACATGTCGTTGTGAGCCATTGTTTTACACCTTAACTAAGCGCCATTCGGGTCAGGCCTAGGAACGTGGTACTGGGTGTGAGACAAAATTCTTCAATCGTCGGTTTTTGCCTATTTTCCGCGAAAGGGTGTCTAGAGGACGAGGCACTTTGGTTTCTTCACCCGTTTCCGTCGTCCCTTCAGGACGAATTCACTTTTGCCGCGTTACCAGACACTGGCGTGTCTGGCTAATATCCGGAGCCCTTCCAGGGCGAAGCGGACGCCCGCGAAGAATTTTGTCTCACACCCCGTGGTAATCAGAGTGGTAATCAGAGTTGCCTTTTGATCTGGAGTTGGGGCACGATGGTGGCATGGCCAGACTTTTGCGCATCGAATATCCTGGAGCCAGGTATCATTTCATGGCGCGGGGCAATCAGGGTCGCGCCATCTTCGAGGAGGACCAGGATCGGCAACGGTTTGTAGAGACGCTTGGGGAAGCGTGCGGTAAGGACGGCTGGAGCAGTCATGCCTGCGTGCTCATGAACAACCATTGCCATCTTCTGGCTGAGACGCCCGAAGGCAATCTGGTGGCCGGGATGAAGCGGCTGCAAGGCAGGTACACGCAACGCTACATTGAGCGCGCCTGGAAATGGGCCATTACAGCAATGTCGGGCGAGGCCCCCGGAAAATGCTTGCGGACGACGTGCGCAAAGCCAGAATAGCCCGGTCAAAAGTGGACGCCATCGCCGCAAAAACATGACTGAAATATGACTGAATACCAACTGCCTAGGACTGGCCCGTTAAGGTCGCCCAGCGCCAGAAATAATTATAGAGGTTGCGGAGATGTTTGCTGTGCAATTCCGGGTCACAGTTAGTCGCCCGCCTTGCGCATTGTAACTGGCGCGGTGGTAGTCCGCCGGCTCGCAACCCAATTCAAGCCACTCCTCAAACCGCACGCATGGCTCCGCGGGTGCGTGGATTTTTATTCGTCTCGTTTCTTATTCTAATTCACTGTCAAGTTGAGACTAATTATCCAAGGCCAAGCAGTCAGTTGGCGGAGCCGTTGAGCGTCGGCTGACATTTCACCCAATCCTTGCTTCAATCCCGCGATGACCTGTTCCATGTTTGCGCTCACGCGATTGGGGAAAGCCTTCTCTCGCAAATCATCCCAAACATGCTCCTGCGGATTCAGTTCAGGGGAGTAGGCGGGCAGCCGGATCAAGCGGAGGTTTTCCGGTATCTCCAAGTCCTTGCTCTTGTGAGAACTGGCTCCGTCCACGATCATGAGAATGAATTCCTCGGGATGCGCCGCGCTGACTTGGTTCAGAAACGTCTTCATCTCCACCGTGTTCATCTTCGAACTGAGACTCCAGTCCAGCACTCCGTCCAGCGGGCTGACCGAGCCATACACATAGGTGAATTCCCGCTCGTAACCATTGTAAACTTTGGGCCGCAGCGGGCTGGGAGCCCAACAGCGGCGAAAGCGCACCATTCGCCCAAAGCGGGCCTCGTCCTGGAAACATAATCGCACAGGGCGCTGGCGCACCAGTTCTGGTTTCAACTCGGCCGCCAGCAATTCCGGCAGCGTTTTTTTTTCCATTCTTCTTGGACTGCGGGATCGCTCTTGGGATGCCGGGTGTCCGGCGCCACTTTGCGCCAGCGTTGCCGCCGAACCAGCCGATAGAATACTTCGGGAGCAATCTTTCGTCCCAGCTGCTTCTCCAAATCCGCCCGCATGGCGGAAAGCACAATCAATTCACCCGCTTCGGCCTTGCCTCGCCAATGGGAGACAAACTCCTTCTCTTGGGCGACAGAAAGCAAAGCGTGACGGCGTCCTCCCCAAGCCTTGCGCGGGGACGGCTCGCCGGAACGTTGGGCGCGAAACTGAGCCTGGAGCCGCGGAACGGTCGCCCGCCCGACGCCCAAGAGCGAGGCGGTTTTTTCCAGACTGGCGCCGAATAAGGCCGGCAGGAGGACGGCTTGGGCGGCACGGAGTTGATGAAGATCGGTGGCGGCGGCCACGACCTTTTGGGCCTGTGCCACCAACGTTTGGTCGATTCGACGGGGTCTTGACATGCCAGCAATCTAGCATAATTAGTCTCATCTTGAATGTGAAATCTAATTAAGAGATGTCGCGCCGACGGCGCTGGAATGCGAAAAGCCGAAGAGCAGCGCTCCAAGCATGATCAAGTTTTTCGCCGCGGATTGAAAGTGGAGGCGGCCGCCAGGTCTTTCCACAAGCGTTCTTCCTCTTTGCCGATGCGGGACGGAGTCTGGATGGAGATTCCGACGTAAATATCCCCGCGCTTGGCGGCGCCGTCGGGCAAACCTTTGCCACGAACGCGTAATTGATGTCCCGCCTGAATGCCGGCGGGGACTTTCACTGAAACGGTACCCTCCAAGGTCTGCACGGGAACCGTCGCGCCCAAAACCGCCTCCCACGGAGCCAGCTCCAGGTGGCCCACCAGATCGGCGCCGCGCACCTGCCAGTCGGGATGCTGCGCATAACGCACGCGCAAATAAATATCTCCGGCCGTGCCTCCACCCAATCCCTCACCGCCTTTGCCGGGCACCCGAATTGACTGGCCGGCCCGGACGCCTTTGGGAATCCTCACCTGGTAGGTTTCCGTTTCTTCCTGGGCGGAGCTGGCATTGGTGCGCCGCACCGAAATGGCGCGCATGGCTCCCTGGAGCACTTCATCGAGGGTGATGAGAATATCGCCTTGAATATCCTGACCCCGCAGAGCGGGCTCTGATTCCGGGCGGCCTTGACCAAATTCCTGTGAATCGAACGGTGAACCCCCGTGAGAGCGTCCGGCACGTCCGCCAAAAAACTGCTCAAAAAAATCGCTGAATCCCGTGCCCTCGAACTGGAACTCATCTTCCTGGCCGGGAGTTCTTCGTCCGGCGGGCCGGCCTCCGGCGCGGCCCGGCGGCGGCCGCGATTCAGCACCGGCTTTCCAGTTGGCGCCGAGTTGGTCAAATTTCCGGCGACTTTCAGGATTGCTCAAGACCTCATTGGCCTCGTTGATCTCCTTGAATTTTTCCTCCGCCGTCTTTTTGTCTTTGGCGACATCGGGATGATACTTGCGCGCGAGCGTGCGGAAAGCCTTCTTGATATCGTCGTCCGTGGCCTTGGGCGTGACCCCAAGCACGCGATAATAGTCTTTAAATTCAACGGCCATGGTGATGCGGCTTGGAAAGCGCGAGGTCGTTCACCACCACTTTGGCCGGTCGAATCACCTTCGCACCCCGGCTGTAGCCCCGCTGGAGCACCGAGAGAATGGCATGGTCAGGCTGGGCCGAATCATGGCCTTGCGAGAGCGCTTCGTGCCGGTGCGGGTCGAACGGCTGCCCCACGAGTTCCCCGCTCTCGACGCCGTGCTGGCGGAGCAATTGTTGCAATTGCTTCAAGGTCATCTCCACACCTTGATGAAACTGGCTGGAATCCCGGGAAGCGCCGGAGGCCAGAGCCCGTTCGAGGTTGTCAATGACCGGCAACAGCTCAACGATGAAAGATTCCTTTTGCGCCACAGCACGGGCCTCGCCTTCCTGGCGGCTGCGCCGCTTGAAGTTTTCGAAATCGGCAGTCAGGCGCAGATGCAAATCTTTTTGTTCGGCGAGATCTTTCAGGAGCGCCTCGGACTCCGTGGCAGCAGTCTCGACGGGAGAGGGATTCGGCTCCCGCGCAGGTGACGGAGAGATTGGAAATTCAGTGTTCATGGATTGGTGAGAGTCAGTTATTGATTGAGCCTGGCCGGGTCGTTGCATTTCAGCAGGCCCAATTGTGTGGCCCGGAGCCGCTGGGTGGCCACTTCCGCCACGCGCTTCATGAGCTGATAACCGAGTTCATGGTCTTGTTCGCACTGTTCCCGCAGCCGGGTACCATAAAAGAAGATTGTCCGGGTAGGCTCCACCGCGTGCGCGGTGAAATGAAACAAGTAAGGCGCAAAAAGCCAGGACCAGCCGAGGTCGTCACCAGCTCCCAGCGATTGAATAAAAGTCTGGTTGTGCTCGGCCACTTCCGATTCGATGACAACTTTCCCGTGCAGAATGAGATAAAACCGATTGGCCGGGCTGCCTTCTGTAAAAATGGACTGCCCCGGTTCAAATTTCATCTCCAAAGCTGAATCGGTCAGCAAATGCAGATGCCTGTCACTTAACCCCTTAAAGAATGGTTGTTGCGCGATAAGAGAGCAAAGTGCTTGCGCCGGGGCATCTCTCGATTCACCCACGAACAGTTTAGGGTTGCCTGAAGCTTCGGACTCCTGATTGGCGGCTGAAAACATGGCGGCTGGGGTCTTCACAAATCTTTGTTTGCCGCTGCCCTGGCGGCTTGGAGGCTTTGATCAAGTTCCGCCCCGGCAATGCCTTTATCCAGCACTTCCTTCAAGGCACCTTGTTTCAGTGGATTGCGGTTCATAGTTCAAATCTCATCGAGCGTGAGATGGTTGGTCACTGTTAGTTTTCAATCACTGACGCGGCATTTGTTTACGGCCCGGCTCGCGATGACCAATCCGGCGATGCGTGAGCGGGGCTATCTTGGTCAGGTCTTGGCGAATGATGGGTGTATTGAAATTGTTATTTGGCAGCCTGCGAATGGGCCTCGACAAACCACAGCCATTTATCAATGCCTCGCGAAATCTCGGTGAACAAGTCCGCAGTGACCGCATCGTCCAGTTCATCCGCTTCGTTGATTGTGCCGCGGGCTTCCTGGCCAAAGGTGGAAAGCGCGCGGGCCACGCCTTCGACATGCGCCAGGCCCTCGGAGATCTCTGGTGAGTACTCGGCAAGCCGTGTGCGTGCGGCGGCCATCCGGACCGTGCCCTCGGCGATGCCGCCCAGCTGCACAATGCGTTCAGCAATTTCGTCCACATAGCCCTCCACGGCTTCGGCTACTTTGTCGAACAGTTCGTGGAGCCCGATGAAGCTGGGCCCTTTCACATTCCAATGCGCCTGCTTCATTTGCATTTGCAGATCCACCGCGGAAGCCAGCCGCTGGTTCATAAGCGCGGTCAGTTGCACACGACTCTCCTTGGAAAGGTCGTTTTCAGTTTCGTACATTTCAGGGGCTTCCCCGAGTCTGCCATTCGATGTTTTTGTTATCGTCATATCATTTTTCTTCTTGGTTGGTGTTTGGTTTAAAAAAACGTTTTAGGTCCGATGGTGAAACCCGTGCCTACGGGTGAGCTTGCGTTCCGCGATCAGTTCCGCCTCGGCTGCGAGCCAATGCTGCACCTCGTGACCGTCCCGCGAACCCTGGTTTACATAGGCAAAATAGGCCTTTCTGGACACCTCATCCGGCGAGGGGGTAAAATCCATTTCCGCTGGATTCACTGCCGCTGCCACCGCTGGCTGCGGGGAGGCGGCAGGGGCTGAATTTTGAGGCTGGGGAAATTTATCATGTTTCATAAGGCGAGCGGGTGCTGCACGGGACCGGCCGCGCCGTTCGGAATGAGCCGGTGTTCGGGACTCTTCTCGACGGCGTCCTTGGTGAGTTTTACGAACACTGTGGATTCCTTGTAACTGATGCGCTCCACCTGGCTCATCGGTATCTCCACCTCTTTGCCGGTGAACCGGTGGCCGGTTTTAATGACCAGTTGTTTAATAGCCCAGCTCTTGTCATCGATCAAAAAATCACAAACATGGCCGAAAATGCCATCGGTGGCCTGAAGGTGGTAGCCGCTCACCGCCTGGGTACTGCGCAAATGCGCATCGGCACGCTCGGCTTTCGGACTGGTGGCAGCCGGAGGTTCGCCGGGTGAAAAACCGGGAGGCAGTTCCAAAATCGGAAAACCCCTCATACCGCCCCACAAACCGTCGCCTTCCCAGTAATAGGGCCAGCCATAATAACGGTGATATTCCTCTTCGTATTGCCGCGATACTGGCTTGTGCGTTTCCACCGCCGGGCTGTCCTCAATCTGTTTTCGGGTCAGATGGACGAGCATGATTTTTCCGGCGGGCGGATTGCCTCCGAACGCATGGGGCGAGAGGAGCACCTCTCGTCCCAGTAACCAGCTTCCGGTTTCCGCGACGACATAACGCACCGCCCAGTTTTGATCGTCGAAATAGAAATCTCTCACCTGGCCGAGGTCGCCGTCTGACGCCCCCAGTTTGTTTCCGTATAGTTGTTTGATGCTTTGTAACATATTATAAATACCAGAATAATCCAACCGAACCCAAAATAGCCATGGGGTATAACCCTACCATGGCGTCCCAGCTGCTGTTTTGATTGATGGCCCAAGGCAAACGGGCGGTATTTGCGGGAAGGCGCCGGCTATGTTTGAGTTCGAGAGCGGAACGCGGACCATAAAGTTGAAAACAGGCCGGCGATTTTCACGGTCTTCTGCCACCGGGATGGTTCTTCCACAGCGGGGGCGGATTTTTTGTGGCGGAAGAAAGTCAGCCCCGCAAGCACCGAGGCGGCCACAGACGCAACGTAACTGGCGGTCTTCGCCTGTCTAACGAGCGCGTGAATCTCGCCGGCCATCGTCTGCCATTCATGTGCCAGTTGCGCGCGGTTGAGTTCGCTTTCGGCGATCAACAATTGCTTCCGCGATGCGAGCGTTTTCAAGCGCTGATTTTTTCCAGACATACGCGATCCTTTTGGAGTTGATCCAAGGTGGCGGAAAACGTCTGCCAATCACGCAGCAATCTGGTGAGGCGCCGGTAAAGCCAAATCCCGGCAGCGCCGTAGAAGACGGTCAGGGTCAGGAGAGCGGTCACGGGCCAGGCTCGCAACCAAATCACCAAGGCCGCCGTGAGCGTAAGCCCGGCCAGCAAACCGAATGCCGTCATCCCGAGCGCCAGCAAGAAGGCGTGCAGGAGACGCTCGCGCCCCTCCTGCACTTCCACCGCCAGCAGTTCAAGCCGGTTTTCCCCGATGATCGCCAGCCGGCGCACGAACTGTTTCGAGGTCGTGCCAAGTTGATTGAAAGTGCCGGTGGCGGATTCCATGGGGGCATCAATCGCAACTACGGGAGCAGCGGCGGCCGAGGAGATAACCGGCGAGCACACCGATGCCGACGCCGATGGCGATGGCTTGATACGGATGGCTGTGCACGGCTTCGTCGGTGGCTTTCGCGCCGGCCACGGCCCGGTCACGGACGTTGCCCGCGATGACCTTGGCGCTTTCCAGCGCCGCGGCCAGCCGCTGGCGGGCTTGGCCGACTTTTTCCCCGGCCACATCGGCGGTGGCAGCCATCAACGCACTGGCATCTTCGGCCAATTTTCCCAGGTCATCCCTAACTGCTTGTGTTTCTTGGTTCATACTATTTTTTGTTCTTGTTTGTTTATGTTCTTCAACGGCAAATTTTCCGCGTCCTCCAGATGGGCGGCTTCCGGGGAACTGGCCACATGCAAGATCGAGTTTCTGCCGCCGAAAGGATTGGCCACGGTTTCTTTGGCGCGAGGGTCGGCCATCCAGTGGCCGTCCACCACGAGGCAGTATTCGTAAGTGCCAGGCGCCAGCGAGGTTTCCTTCCACCAATTGCCGGCGCCCGAGGAATGCAACGTCTTGGCTTCCGGTCGCCACTGGTTGAATGATCCTGCCAGGCAGACAGTTTTGGCGGTCGGATGCGTGAACTCAAAGCGAACGGGAACCAATTTGAGGCCGGCGTTCGGGGTCTGGTTGTGATTGTGTTTCATGGCGGGCAGATTGCTTGGCTGTTTGACTTCGTGTTTTTTAAAATCGTTTCGTTCTACATGCCCATAATGCACGAGAAGGCCTCCCGGACGCCATGGGGTATTACCCTACCAGGAGCTTGCCTGCCGGTTTCCAACCATTTGCGCCCAGGCATTTGCGTGACTTGGCTCCCGGACAGCAATTCCGCTCCGCGTTCAAAATTAGGAGCAAGGTTTCTCCGAGCGGCGACAAGGAACACCCCAGTCGCGGCGGCTTTGAATGCGGCTTAACGATACTCGTGCAAACAAACTTTCAGCCAATAGCGGGCCGTGCCGGCAACGCCTTAAGCGGGTCTTCGCGAATGAAGGGACCGACAAGGATACTTTTGAGCATCTTGTTCTTCGCCCTGCTGTTCCCTTCCGTCCAGGCTTTCTGCGCCACCGCTCCATCCGGACAAAACGTTACGCTGGCGTGGATCCCAAGTTCGGATCCCAATGTGGTCGGTTACGATGTTTACTATGGCGGGATGAGCGGCGACTACACCAACATGATCAATGTCGGTAATGTGGCGAACGCAACAGTGGGTGGCCTGACCGCCGGGGCCACCTATTATTTCGCCGCCACCGCGTATGATTCCATTGGGGACCAAAGCGGCTTCTCAAGCGAGATCAGCTATATCATGCCAGCGACACTCCCCGGATTGCAAATACGCGCCGCGCCCGCCGGCACCTTCGTGCTGACCGTGAACGGTCCGATTGGCCAAACCAATGAAATCCTTGCGACGCAGGATTTCATAGTGTGGACCGTCCTCGGCACGGTGACGTTGGGGGCAGGCGGCACGTTGGATTTCACCGATACGAACTCGGCGAATTTGCCGCAGCGCTTTTATCGCGCGCAGGAATTACCCTGAATGGGTAGTCAGCTTCCCTGTGGAATCAGTCCGGCCCGCAAGGCGAATCGCACCAGGCCGGGAATATCATGCAGATCCAGCCCGGCCATCAGTTTCATGCGATGGTATTCGACCGTTTTGGGGCTGACTTTCAGGATGCCGCCGATTTGCTTGGTGTTCTGTCCCTCGGCAATGAGTTGAAGGATTTCGCGCTGCCGGATGGTCAACCGTTCGAGCGGGGCTTTCCAATCGGCGGTTACTGGCGCGGAAATGATTTTCAGCGGGCGCCCTAGAATTCCTGGACGTGGGATCGCTTCCCGCTCGACCAAATTTTGCAAGGCCGTTTCGGCCTGTTCGGTCCGGCTTTCCGCTTGTTCCGTGCGCGTTTTTGCCAGATCCGTGCGTGTTTCAGCCTGCTCCGTGCGGGTTTCGGCCGCTTCCGCCCGGGTTTTGGCCTGTTCCGTGCGCGCTTCCGCCTGTCCGGCGCGCAGTTCCGCCCTGGCTATCCGTGACTCATCAGCCGCCTGTCTCGCAGGTTGTTTTTTTTTCATTTTGGTTCGATCGCGGTGGAAACCGCAGCCTGACTATATACGTTTGCCTTCAGGGAATTGGGTCCAACAACCAAGCGCGCCAACCGTGACTGACGCCCCGCACAGCCTCCGGTTCCCTCGTCGGAATGTTCATGATGGTCCACCATGAAAATGGGCTGGAACAATTCTGCCCGGTGCCGGAGCTACGCCTTGGCAGCTTGCCGTCAACAGCTTTGGCGGGCTTGTTCATAGTCCAGGAGGTCCGCTGGGGCTGGGTCTAGTGAAGCTGCGGAACCCGGATGGCACCCGCCTGACCAATGACCCCAAAGACCGACAACAGCCAAACGACCACGCAGATCACGGCCACGACATTGATGATTTTTTTTATCTTTCCGTCCATTGGGATATAAGTATTGACCAGCCAGAGCAACACTCCGACGACGATCAGCGTGACAAGGAGAGAGATCAGTGACATAGATTTTCTCCGTTTTGGGTGGTCGTTTTGCTTTTATTATTCATACCGTGAGCTTAAGCCGCAATGGGAACGGCCGCCATGGGGTGTTACCCTACCCGTTTTGAGCGTGGCTGCGAATTGCGGCATGAGCGCGGGTCTCTCCCGCATCAACGTGCCGTATCAGAGTGAGTTCGAGCCAGGCTGGGCGGGTTTTGGAACTTGGACATGACTGCGGCCCCCAGTGCCGCGCTCCGCACCGGGGAAGGCATTTTTCACTTATGCACCAATGGATTCGTCAGCTCATTTGTCTTTGGGCTCGGGAGGCCGCATGGGGGTCAGCGCCGCCAAAATCGCCTTTTGCACTGCCGGATTGGAAAGATTGCCCAAGTGCCCCCCTTGTTGGAAAACGGTCAATTGTTTCGGGGTGAACGTGGCATGGAGCCACGCCAGGTCCTCGTCCTCAAGCAGAAAGTCGTTTTGATTGACGATGACGCGGATGTCCGGATTGGCGCGCAAGCCAGCGCCATACGTCCGCAGGTCTCCAGCTTTTTGCAGCGCGGCCGCGGGCGCGGCCAGTCCGCGGGCCAGATAATAAGGCACCGCAAACTTGTCAAAATAATCCTGAAAGGAATATTGCAGGATTTCCTGGTACACCGGCTCGCGGCGAAAATGCCAGAGCGGCTGGCGCAGGACGCCCTGATTGTTCCGCCGCTGACTGCTATAAATAATATCACGAAGCACATAGCGAAAATCCAGCCCGATGAGAAACTTTGACTCAATGGCGTCATAGGGCAGCGAAGTTTGCGGCGTGAGTGTGCGTTGGCTCAAGGAAGCCACCTTTAAAAACGTGTTCTCAAGGTCGTCCGTGCGCTCCGCGACTGGCCAATCCAATGGCGCGCGATAAAACTCGTCCAGCTTGGCGACCCCATGGAGCAATCGCACCGGGGTATTGATGGCCACGTAACGGTCGAATTCCATCAACGGCAGTTGATTGGCTGCGTGGCGGTCGGTCGGAGGCGAATTGGTCGTGTCGGTGGCCGCGATAAACAAAGATTCCAGTGCGCCCATGGAATAACCCATCAAGGCTTTGTGCCCCAGGCGGTTTGGATAAAGCCGGTGCAAGCGGTGATCAATTTCAGTGAGCGCCACGAGCAAGTCGTGGCCGTCCACCGGCAGATATGCCGGCAGTGCCGCGGTCGATGCGTGTTCCATGAACTCGGAGTTGAACGGGCTGCTGACCACCACGGCGGAAAAACCATTCTTGTAAACCAACTCGGCCAGCGCCAGCGATGGCTGGGCCAGCCGATGACCGCCCAGGCCGGGAATGATGTAAACGATGTTCGCCGATCCCGGTTGCAACCAGAACGTGAACTTCAAAGTCTTCCCCGTCGCCGGAATCCGCACCGACCGCGTTTGGGCGTGGCTCGGGAATTCGGGATCCTTGTAGGTGAAGAATACCGATTCGAGGGTTTCCAGGGAGGCGGCGTCTTGTTTTCCCTTCACCTGAAAATTTGCCACCCGGTTTGCCCGCGCAAAAGTCCAGGCGTATTGAACCTCGGAGTAGGGGTCCATTTCGGCCTGACTGAACCGCACATACTCGTCCACGCTGTCGGCGAGATTGTTATACAGGTCCGCGTAGGTAAAATAGCTATAGGGGCCGAGATAGGTGAGCGGGTCGTCCGCGGCGAAATCATAGGGGGAAATATAGAGCAAGGGATTCGCCGCCGCATCGGCCGCCAGGCCGACAGCGTCGCGTTCATTGCTCGGCCCGTAAATTGGCAGCATGATGAACAACTGCGGCTTCCAGCCCCATTGGCCGAACGTCTGGCCAAAATCCGCGTCCGATTTCGGGATGTTCCATCTGGTTCCCACGTCGAAGAAGCCGGCGACTCCGACGGTGGTGTTGCAAACGAAACGGTAGGATTCATCCCGCGCGCCGCTCCATTTTCCCTGCAGCACGTTGTTGATCAACCGTCCCGGATAGGTGAGGTTCCGGCCAAAATTCCCGATGCTGGTGCGGACCGGTTTCACGATGACAAACCGGTAAACCCGGCTCGTCGGTTTGATGATGTCGGCCATCAGTCCCACATTGAAAGCCCAGATCGCCCGGTTCAGCGGCTCAATGGGATCAGGAACGGATTTGGGGAGAACCACCGTCTCCACAATGAGCGGTTTGCCGGTGCCAATGGACGGCTGCTGCCCGCGGGCGGTCAATGAGCAGCATAATGTCAGGACCAGTGCTTGAGCTTTCAAAACGCCTGCCTTTTTGGTTTTGAGATGAACATATTCTGTGTTTCGGCCTCCGGGGCAAGCCGGCCATCGTGTCCTGGGCGGCACTCTCGTTTCCATGGGGTGGCGCAAACCTTTGCGGCAAGCTTTCGCTGGCGATACTGGATTTCGATGGCGATGCCCGCGTCTTCAAGCCAATGAACTTGGATTCCCGTTGGCTTCGGATTCATCAGCGGCGGTTGGGTCTTGTTTGACGCAGGGCGGCGGCGTAATCGTGGTTCTATCATGGCGTGAGTTAAGCACAAAAAGCGATCGGACAGTATGGGGTGTTCACCCCAGGCGTCTGAAGCGAACGGCGGAGCCTGCTTGTCAGGTTCAGGTTTTGGCGGAAGCGGCTGATTGGAGCACGCGACGCACTGCTTCGCCCAAAGCCCGGGCGGTGATCGGCTTGGTAAGCACTTCCTGGAAGCCAGCCTCCCGAGCTTTCCCGGTGGTCATCACGCCGGTATAGCCGGTGGTGATGATGATGGGCAGGCCGGGTTGGAGTTGCAGCAATTCGCTGCCGAGCTTGGCGCCATTCATGACGGGCATCGTCAAATCGGTGATGACCAAATCGAATCGCTCCGGCTGATCGCGGACCGCCGCAATCGCTTCCAGCGCGCTGGTCTTGACGGTCACTTGGTAGCCCAGCCGTTCGAGCATCTTTTTTCCCAAGTTGGCCAGCACCTCTTCATCGTCCACGAACAAGATTTGTTCTTCCTGTCCGCGCGGAATGGGGTTGGTTTCGGCTTCACGCACGACCGCCTCGGCTTCAAAAACCGGGAAATACAAATGGAACACGGTGCCCTTGCCCGACTCGCTGTAAACGGAAATGCTGCCGTCGTGGCTTTTCATGATGCCATGCACCACTGCCAGGCCCAGGCCGGTGCCTTCGCCGATGGCCTTGGTGGTGAAAAACGGTTCGAAGATGTGGTCCAACGTAGCTCGATCCATGCCGGTGCCCGTGTCACTCACCGACAATTGCACGTAACTTCCCGGATGCAGTTCAGGATGGGTTTTGACGAAGTCAACGTCCACTTCCAGAACCATCATTTCGACTTTCAGCTCGCCGGCCTGATCGCCCATGGCTTGCCAGGCATTGGTGCCGAGATTCATAATCACCTGATGAACCGCCGTGGCGTTGGCCAGCACGGTGGGCGTCTTGGTCAGCTCGGTTTGAATCCGAATGGAGGCTGGCACGCTAGCCCGCAATAATTTTAGCGCCTCCAACACCACGTCATTCAGGGAAATGGGCTCGCGCTCCTGTTTGCCTTGCCGGCTGAAGGTCAGAATCTGGTTGACCAGATCAGCCGCCCGGCGGGTGGCCAGGGAAATATGTTCCAGCTTTTCCAGGATGGCCGGATTATCCGCGGCGTCCAGTTTCAGCAGGTAGATATTGCCCACGATGGCAGACAGGATGTTGTTAAAATCATGCGCTATGCCGCCGGCGAGCTGGCCGATGGATTCCATCTTTTGCGCCTGACGTAATTTCAGCTCCATTTTCCGGCCCTCGGTGATGTCGCGAAAATACCAGATCCGTCCGTAATATTTCTCCAGCTTATCCCGAACCGGCGCGGAATGCCGGTCCAGAATGGTGCCATCAATCAATTCAACCTCGTCGTGGCTTGATTCGTCCGGATGGTCGTTGAGATACGTCACCTGCTCGGCGAACTGCTTGGGGTTTTTGGTCCGGTTCGTGGCGAAAACGACCTGCGCGGTGTCATCCTGGTCATCAAGCACCTGCTGGGGAAATTTCCACAGTTCGTTCAAGCGCCGGTTTTGAAGAATGCGCCGGCCCAGGCTGTCCACCACCAAAATGCCATCAATGGCTGACTCCAGTTGAGCTTCCAGCAGGGCGGTTTTCCATCGCAGTTGTTCTTCGGTCTTTTGCTCCGCCGTGGTATCGCGTTCGATGGCGACAAAGTGGGTGGATTTGCCCGCGAGGTCAAACACCGGAACGAGGTCAATATCCATCCAAAACTCGGTCCCATTCTTCCGATAGTTGAGCACCCGTCGGCGGATAGCCTGCCGCTGGGTCAAGGCGTGCTGAATCTCCTCCAGCACGCGCCGGTCGGTGTTCTGGCCCTGGAGAAATCGCGGGCTGCGCCCCAAGGCCTCGGCGGAGGTGTATCCCGTGATCCGTTCAAAAGCCTCATTTACAAAGACGATCCGTGGCCCCGGTTCGCTAACCGGGTCGGCCTCGGTGATCATGACAATCTCGTTCAGATTGGCGACGCACGTGTGGAGCAGGGCCAGCCGCTGCTCGGTTTTTTTCCGCGCCGTGATGTCGCGGATGTTACATTGAATCACTTTCTTCTCGCCGGCCAGATAGACATTGCTGACAAACTCCACGGCCACTTTCCGGCCGTCCCTGGTCTCCAGCGGGAGGTCATCATAACGGGCATAACCGTCGGTTTGCAATCGCTCCAACATGGCCTGGTTGGAAACAATGTCTTTGAAGGGACTCAGCTCGCCAACCGTCTGGCCGACCATTTCGGCATGGGAAAAACCCAGCAATTTAGCCAGGAAAGGATTGGCATCGGTGATGCGTCCCGTTTCGACGTCCAGAAGCAGAATACCATCCTGCGCTGCCTCAAACAACCGACGATAGCTTAACTCGGAAGCGCGGAGCGCCAGCTCCATGCGCGATTCATTGGTGGTGGCGTTTCCGTTAAGATGCTGTTGGCTCATAAAGAGAAGTGTTTCGGTATCAAATTCAACGGAAACCTTCCCACGATTCACCAGCCGCCGCCATGGGGTGTTCACCCCAGAGAACCGGCCAGCGTTCCTCCGTGAAATAAATCGAGGGCGGGGAGAAACCCCGCCCTCGGTTGAAGGACACTATAAGGTTGAATCAGGCGGCCAGTTTGCGCCGCAGCAGCAGCGCGCCGGTCAACGCGGAACTCAGCAACATCGCAGTTGAGCCGCCATCCATAACGGTGGCTGCGGGGGTGGAAACCGACGCGGTTTCCCAGCCATTCCAGGGCACGCTCAGGATGGGAGTGGGTATATGATAAATAGCATCTCCCAGCGCGATCTCCCCGCCCATGGGAAGATCCACTGGAAAGAACGACAGGAGCCTTAAGTCAGAAGCATTCGCAACGCCTGGCGTTGCGGGCCTCACCGGCACAACATTTATACCAGCGCGAACAGGCGATGCATGCGATTCGTGTTCCGCGAGCGCCTGATGCGCCGCGAGCGATTTGGCCAACAAGGCAGCCGTCTCTCTGGCGATAGTTTGGGCCGCTTGGCTCGATTCAAGGGCGCGCGTGGTTTCGTAGGCCCTGACAATGGACGCGGAAACCGAAATTGCCTGGATATTTCCAGCAAAAACCACCAGCAGCGCGGCTGCTCCGGTGGCGACAAAACCGGTGCGATTAATTTTGTTTCTCATAACATATTGCAGGCACGGACACAAAATGATTCCCCGGGGTTTTTACCCGTGTGCTTTTTGCGGATCCGCAAACAGAATTTCATTTGTTTATTAGTTAATTGGTTTGTTGCGTTTTCTTGTTTTGTGACTTCATAACCACCCTTATCAATATACGCCAGGGGGACTTGGTCATATGGGGTGTAACCCTACCCGACCGCGAGCGGGACTGATGATTTTGCGTTTCCTTGCCACGATCCTGGCGATGATTATCTTTCCGTTAATTTCCGCAATCCACTCCGCCCAAGCGCCCAGCGCCCAGAATTTTGCGGTGTTCAAAACTAAAACCGGGTTTTTTCCCAGTGCGGCGAGGAACGCCCTAGTGGCGGTCAGCGCTGGAAAACCGTAATCATGAACAGGCAATCCATGACTGGATTCCACTGAGGAAAAAAACATTATGAAAATTGAAATTCAGTTTGACGAAGACACCCGCTTCGAGATGCCGATCCGGCGAACCAGACGGACCAGGACGGCATCCTTTTTTCGCCTCGTGCATCGGGCCTGGCCAAGCACGGCTTCCGTTCGAGCGCGCCTGAATAAAACCATCGTTAAGCATGGGAACGGCATCAGCATACCGGAAGGATTTCAAACTGACACCGGATTTCACTTCGGAGTTGAACCTGCCAAATAAGAAACGGCTGGACGCAAATGCGCAACTTGCCAATCGCAGCAAGCCTCAATTTTTGCGGCGTTTTTTGGAAGGCGGGCGGACGGCTACGGTTTCTTCCGGCAGTTCCCAGCCCATCTTCCCTTCCACGATTTCCGTCAGCGCAATGTCCGCCAGGCCCATGCTGGCGGGCACGTTCACCAGCGGGCGGCTGAGGCCGCCGCCGCCAGCGTTGAGCTGGCGAACACGGCGTGAAATAAGGTTAACGAGCACATTGGGGTTGCCCACTTTTTCAGCAGCCAGTTTACAAAGTTCAGCATTCATAGTTTAAATTATAGGTAAACATAATAGCTGATGCCGAGCCGAAGCGCCATGGGGTGTTCACCCCATTGACAGAGTGAATGAATCTGTATATCAGGCTGCCGCAGGATTGAACCGCATTCCACACACATTAGGAATGCAGAACTGCGAAGCCGCGAATCAACGCGGAAAACGCCCAGCCAGCGGCTGGACTTGCCAGCCGGGCGGTGGCGTGATTACTCCCAAGGGATCGCTGGCTGCACGCAACACTTTTTTCACCGCTGCCACCAATTCATGGAAGGTATAAGGCTTGAGCAGTGTCACGGCCGGTTGCAGCGCATCGTGGTTGAATTCGGGCGGGGCCCCGGTTGCCATGATGACTGGCAGCGCCATGCCGGCAGCTTGGACCTTTTGAATCAGCTCAACGCCGGTCACCCTCGGCATGTTGTTGTCCGTAACCATGAGATCATAGGTCTTCAATTGCAGCGCCTCCCACGCGGCGGCGCCATCTTCGGCAGCGTCCACCTGATAGCCGGAAAAAGTCAATATTTCGGTGTTGGCCCGGCGGATGCCAGCGTCGTCCTCCACCACGAGAATGTGCGGCCCGGTATTGGGTTCGCGGAGCATCGGCGCACTGGCCGCCGCACCAACTTGCGAGATGTTTTTGGCAATCATTACAATAAGCTAGGCGCAAGCGCCTTCGTTTGCCATGGGGTGTTCACCGTAGATTAAATCCGCAAACGCCGGGGAAGGCTGGCTTTGCCAGTTTTGCGCCGGCGCGATTTCGGCGCGAATACGGGCGGGTACGGGCAAAATGCTTTTCACGAGGCCCAGCAAATCCTCAGAGGCATAGGGCTTGAACAGCTTGGTGGCTTATTTCAGGCGTGGAAGTGAGTCATTGGCCGAATGGTCCAGCCGGCAATATTTTCCTATTTGCATGACACGACATTTAGCAAAAATGCATCGCCCAAGATATGGGGTGTTCACCCCATGGCAGTTCTGCCAGCCTCAACAGAGCCGGGAACGTTCGTGGGCAGGCTGGGTTTGCCAACCTTCCGCCGATGCCATCCCGGCCCCGACGTTGGCGTTTTCGGGGAGAATACTTTTCACCGTTCCCAGCAACTTATCAATGGTATAAGGTTTGCGCAGCATCGTGACGGATTGCAAGCAAGGATGCAGGGCAAACTCCCACGTGGGCAAAATTCCCGTGGCCATGATGACGGGCAGCGTCATCCGGGTGGTATGGATCTTCTTGAGCAGTTCCACGCCGGACAACTTTGGCAAAAACTGGCCGGTGAGCATCAAATCGTAGTTTTTGAGTTGCAGCGCGGCCCAGGCAGACGCCCCGTCTTCGGCCACATCCACCTCGTAGCCGGCGTCAGCCAGCACTTGCGCGTTAAGCTGGCGGAGGTCTCCTTCGTCTTCCACCACGAGGATGCGTTGGGGAAAACCGTGCTGGTTTGGGAGAAATGCGTTGACCGGGTTCCCGGCTGGCGGGCGATTAAAATCGTTCATAGCAGTGTGGATTTGGTTGTGGGTAGTGAAGTTCCAAGTGGAGTGATAATGATTTAGTGTGTGAGCAAACTTGAGCGGTTCAAAAGCCAGAAGAACGCCGCGGCCAACAAGGAACACATGACCAGTCCCAGACGCGTCAAAAAGCGGATTTGCTTTTGATGCTCGGACAATACCGGCTTTCTCCGGCGAGTGGATTCGTATGGCATGACGATTCTTTATTGTGCCACTTTGCCCCGCTACTGCCATGGGGTGTTTCCCCCAGTTCCTTGGAATCGACACATTTGCCTGATCCCCTCGCTTCACCAATCAAATCAAATCTTGCCTCATGATCAACCAGAAATGCTTGTGGGAGGAACACCCCATGGCGCCAGCAAATGCTCCAGTCAAAATATGGGCTGACATTTATTTATAAGGCTAAAAAAATTCGACTCGGGGTGGCTGGCTGCGGCTACTGGGGGCCAAACTTGATCCGTAATTTCCGCGCCTTTGCCCGATTGCCATCTCAAGATGACGTGCGATCTCGACCCGACGCGGCTCGAACACCTCCGGAAAATCTGCCCATGCCACCCGTAAGCCACAAGCGCGCTTTACCCCACTGGTTGAATGCCTTGGTGCAGACTGATGGTATTACCGTCATTGCTTTTCAATTCACGGAAAATGAAGGAGGAGAGGACCGTCAATAAACCCAAGGCAAGGAAAGCCTTGTGAATGCCCTGGATCATTTGCGGCGCGCTGGCGTGAAAGCGGTCGGGAATGAAGCAGGCGGTGGCCAGCGACGCCGCCGCAATGCCAAAACTGATCGCCATCTGCTGCATCGTGCTGGCGATGGTGCTGGCGCTGCTGGCCTGTTCTTCACTGACGTCGGCATAAACCAGCGTGTTCATGCTCGTATATTGCAACGAGGTGAAGAACCCAAACACAAATGCCTGCGCGACGATGAGCCACACGGGCGTTCCCACGCCGATGGTTGAGAACAGAACAATGAGCAGACCGAGAATCAGCGTGTTGGAAATCAAGATGCGGCGGTATCCCAGTCGCCGCAGGATGCCCGGCATCGTCAGTTTGAGGCTCATGGCAGCCACGGCCTGGGGGATCATGAGAAATCCGGATTGGATCGGCGTGAACCCGAGACCCACTTGGTACAGGAGCGGAAAAAGGAAGGGGATGCCGCCAATGCCCAGGCGGGTGAAAAAGCTGCCGCTAACCGAGGCGCGAAACGTTCGAATGCGAAACAAGCCCAGCCGAAGCAAGGGAAACTCAGTGTGAGCCGCACGAAATCCGTAACCGGCGAGCAGCAGGGCTGAAATCACCAGCAGACCCAGCATGGCACCCCAGCTTAACGTGTGCTCACCAAACACTTCCAGCACGTAGGACAGCAGCGCAATCCCGGAGCCAAAAAGAATAAGGCCGATGGCATCCAGCGAATGGGTGTTCGCATTCCGATAGTCCGGGAGATGCTGATAGACCAGATACAAACCCAGCAGGCCAATCGGCAGATTGATGAAGAAGATGATTCGCCAATGAAAATAACCCACAATGAAACCGCCGGCGATGGGCCCGAGCATGGGGCCGATCAGGCCGGGAATGGCCACGAAGCTCATGGCGCGGATGAGTTCTGATTTGAGGAATGTCCGAACCAGTGTGAGCCGGCCCACGGGCACCATCATGGCTCCGCCGCAGCCTTGCAGAATGCGGCAGGCGACGAGGACGTGGATGTTGCTCGCAATGCCGCAGAGGAATGAGCCCAAAGTGAACAGGCCGATGGCGGACGAGAACACCCGGCGAGTGCCGAAGCGATCGGCCATCCAGCCGCTGATCGGAATGAACACCGCCAAACTCAGAGTGTAGCTCGAAAGCACGGCCTTCATGCTGAGCGGGGCTACGGCAAGCGCCTTGGCGATGGTGGGGACGGCCGTGTTCAGAATGGTCGTGTCGAGCGATTCCATGAAGAAGGCCACAGCGACCAGCCAAGGCAGTAATCGCTTCACGGATTCACCGGGCGGCGCTGGCGGCGCCGAAACTATGCGGGAACCGGCCGAAATCATGGCGGTGACCACCAGCACCGACGGTTCGTGTGCCCTGGCCAATATTTCTCGCCGGAACAAAAGCCGCCTGCCGCCGATGAATGCGCCCAAGCCGCCGGATTGCCTTGCGCGGCGGACCAGGTGACACGAGGCCAAACGCGACGAACCGAAGGACAAAAAGGCTGAATCCGGCAGAGACCGCACTCAGCCCGGAAATGCAAAATCAATAGCGTTCACGACGGCCGCCGCCGCCGCCACCTTGACCCCCGCGACCACCTCCACCGGGAGCACGTTCTTCACGGGGCTTGGCCACGTTGACCGTGAGGGCGCGACCGCCCACATCCTTGCCGTTGAGGGCTGCGATGGCTTTCTGTGCTTCCTCGGCAGAACTCATGGTCACAAAAGCAAAACCACGGGGACGGCCGCTAACGCGATCCATCATGAGGTTGGTTTCCGTGACCGTGCCATGGGCGGCGAACAGGTCGTTCAGGTCGTTTTCAGTGGTATCGAAGGAGAGATTTCCCACAAATAATTTATTGCTCATATATAATTTTCTACTGTCATGCCCAATATACCTTTTGCCGGCAGGAGCGCAACTATCATCGGCATTTAACATTTTCAACCCTTTACCGCCGATGGCCAGGACTTCGCGGCCGATCCGTGGCCCAGCCGCTCTGGCCTTCATCCTCAATCAGCGAAATTGTTCGGCGACAGACGCCAAGGAGGTCGGACAGGGGATGTCCATTGAAGAAACGTGCCGCCACCGAACACCGATACTTCGCACACGCAAACACCGGGCGCCACCAAAGTATTTTAGTATATTTAACAGCCATTTCAGTGATTGGCACGCCAACCCTGAAGTGGAAATCATCAGCGCCTGGCGAACAACATATTGGGCGGGAGCAGCACAAGGTGCGGCGGGGCGAGGATGACTGGATCATGATTTTCTAATGCCCCTTCTGCTTGGGCGCAGGCAGGTGATTCTCCGAATTTTCCTTCACCACCGCAATCATTTCCTCCAGGCCTTCCTTGATCTCGTTGACTTGGGGGTGGACCTCCTTGATGAGGTCGTGTTCGATCTTGGATAACTTTTCGATGCGTTTGCCTTGCTCGCGAAGCTGGGCCAGCAGCGCATTCTGCTTGCTGGAAAGCCGGCGCATCCACCAGAAGCAAACGCCCCAGCACACGGTGCCCGCCAGCGTCATCCAAAATGCGAGGCCATTTTCATTCATGGTCACCTTACACAATGGTCAACTGCACGCTACTCTCGATGATGCCGGTGCTGATGGCGTAACGGGTGAGGCCGGCGGTATCATGGATGTCCAGCTTTTGCATAAGATGCTCGCGATGTTTCTCGACGGTCTTGATGCCGATGCCGAGTTCCGAGGCGGTTTCCTTGTTGGCCTTGCCTTCGGCGATCAATTGGAGCACCTCCATCTCGCGAGTAGTCAATTGGGCGGCTTTCTTTTTGAGCAGCCCTGCGCTGTCGAGCGATTCCGGCCGCAAACGATTCAGCCGCCGGGAAATGGCGGGACTGAAAAATGCCTTTCCCTGGTGGACTTCCCGGATTGCCTTGCACACGTCGTGGGAGGAACTTTGCTTGAGCAGAAACCCCACTGCTCCGGAGGCGATGGCGGTATCCACATATGCGTCATCGCTGTGTGCGGAGAGCATGAGAACTTTGGCGGCGGGGAGGGCGCTGAGAATCTGCCGAGTCGCCTCCAAGCCATTGAGATGTGGCATCGCGATGTCCATCAGCACCACGGCGGGCCGGAGTTTCTTGGCCAGGGCAACCGCCTGCCGTCCGTCTTGAGCTTCGCCAATGACTTCCAAGTCCGCTTCGAATTCGAGCATTTTGCGGAACCCCTCACGCACGACCATGTGGTCTTCGGCCAGCAGAACAGTGATTTTTTTCATAAATGGATGGCGGCGAGAGCGTCGCGGGCAACGGCGGGGAGCAGTACCAGTAGAAAAGCATTTAGTTTCATAAAAATTCAAGCTCGGGTTTCTACGAACTGGATTTGCGCCCTGCCCGGATTTTTCCGAGCGGAATTTGAACCGTGATGGTGGTGCCTTTGCCCGGCGCGGATTTAACCGACAGGGATCCTCCCACATAGGCCGCCCGCTCGCGCATGCTGATCAGACCAAGCCGGCCACGTTTTTTTTGGCTGGCCGGATGCGGTTCCGACCGGAAGCTGATACCATCGTCATGAATCACCAACTGCACGAAGCCGTCCTGCTTCCTCAGGCTCACCTGCACGTGTCGGGCGTGAGCATGGGCCGCCACATTTTGCAGGGCTTCCTGTAGGATTCGGTAGAGCGCCAACTCGATATCGCCGGGCAGCCGCACGGTTAACGATACACAGGTCAGATTGACCGCTACGCCGGTCCGTTTGGCAAATTCCACGCTCGTGTCGCGCAGAACGATGTCCAGGCCCAGTTGTTCCAAGGCCCCGGGCCGCAGATTCCGCGAGATGCGCTCCACTTCGTCGGCGGTCTGGCCGAGCAGTTCGCGAAGTTTCAGCGCTTCGCGCTTCAACGGCCCCTCGCTGGCCGGAAGTTGGTCCGCCAGCGTCTGGCTCCGGACCAAAACGGCGCAAAGCAATTGGGTTATATGGTCATGCAAATCGAGCGCCACGCGCCCGCGTTCGGCTTCCTGCGTTTGCACCACCCGGTGCGTCAGAGCGCGCAGCATTTCCTCGTTGCGCCGGGCCTCGGTCATATCCGTCACCACGAGCCCAAAGGTGGCACTCTTAAAGCCATTTCGGGCCAGCGGACGCACCGAAAGGCGCGCCGGCACCTGGGTCGCGTCACTGGCGTGAAGCAACATTTCGGTTTTGGCGCCGAATTGGTCAGATCGTTTCAGAAGCGACTTGAGTGTGGCTTGGTCGGCGGCGGAGAGAAAGCGGCGGAAGGAACTGCCGGTGACTTGCTCCAATGGGCATTTGACCATGTTGGCGAAGCATTGATTGGCGAAAAGTATCGTTTTGTCAGCCATCAACATCAACGCCCCTTCATTCATGGATTCGATGAGCACTCGATAGGCATGCTCGGCGCCGTCCAGCGTGAACACTTGTGAACCTTCCTTGCCCGCGACCATCACCGTGTCCACCTCGCCGGTGCGGATGGCGCGGAGGGTGCCTTCCGCTTCGGCGAGACGCGCGTGGAGACCGGCGGTTTCACCCGCGGGCGCGGGGGGAAGGGACTTTTTGTGGCGGATGGTTTTCAAGCCTTAATTCTGCCTTTCTTGACCAAATCCAGCTCTACGAACAGGCCGGTGATGTCCGCGAGATTGCCGATGAACCGACGCAGCGGCGGCGGAAACTCCACGATGAGCGTCGGCGTCGCGACGATCTGGTTCTCGCGGGCCAAACCTGGTTGCTGATAGATGTCAACCACTTCAAACTGGCAATGATCTTCCAATTCAGCGGCGCAAAGTTCGCGAACCCGCAGGATGGCTTGGCGCGATCGCGTGGTGGCTCCGGCCACGAATAGGCGCAACATGTATTTCACTGGCGGGTGGGTGGCCAGGGATTTCTCCAAGGCCAGGGTCTGGCGGCGGGTTGATTTTGGTTTCGGCGATTTCATCTCGGTTAAACCGACGGTCGCAAATCCAGACCGACCAGTAGAGGTTCAATGTTGGACAGGTTGCCAATGATGGTCCGCACCGGTTTCGGCAACTGGCGCACCACGGTGGGGATGGCCAGGATTTGGTCGCCTTTGGCCAGTTGGGGCTGCTTTAACAAGTCAATCACCTTGATATGATAGCAGCCTTTGAGGTGGGTTTCACAAAACTTCTTCAAGTTTGCAAACGCCGTCGCCGACTTGGGCGTTTGGTCCATTACATACAGGCGCAGTTGCCAGAGCTTGGCGGTCCGGCGCGGGGCGGCGCCGGCGCGCCGTTTCAGCGTGTTTGTCTTCATGAATTCGTCTTTCCATTCCGGGCGCGGCCGCGGGTGCGGTCCGCGACCTTGGCGTCCGCCTGGCGCAAGATGCCGGAGGCGGTCCGCTCGCTGGTCAGCATCAGCGTGCTGGTCCCAACCTGTTCGTCAATGCGCCTCAGTTCCATGGTTTCACTTTCATAATCGGAGCGCAGCCCGCTGATCTGCCGTTCGATCGCCTCGCGTTTACGTTCCAGTTCGCGCTTGCGGCGGGCGGCTTCCTGCTGGCTGGATAGCCCGGCGGCCTTTTCCAAAGCCCCTTGCGCGGCGCGGGCGGAACCCGTCAATACGCCACTGGGGCCGATGTAGGCATCCACGAGGTCAACACCACGGTCCGAAATCAGGAACTCGCGGATCTGGTTCGAGTGCGCCATCCCGCGCGCTTTGAGCACATAGAGCACGCGATTGCGTTCGCCGTTGCCTTCGTAATCCTGCAATAATAGCCACGAGTCCATGAGTGAGGACATGGCGGCTTCGCTTTGCTGCAGCGCGTGCCCGCCCTGCGTCAGACTGGTGAAGAGCGAGGTCATTTGCCCGGCCTTCAAATAATCAATCAGCCGCGTCACCATGCCTTTGCCCTCCGAGTCGGTGCCCGACCCCATCAGGCTGGTGATGGGGTCAATAATAACCACTTGCGGTTTGAAGGTGGTGATCTCCTTGAACATCGTGGCCAGATGCATTTCCAATCCGTAGAGGGAGGGCCGCGCCGAGTGAAAACGCAGCAGGCCGCGTTTCACCAGCGGCTCCAGGCGAAGGCCGATGGAATGCATGTTGCGGATGATCTGGTCGGGCGATTCCTCGAACGAGAAAAACAGCACTTGCTCGCCTCGGCGCGCGGCGGCCTGGGCAAAATTGGCGGAAACGATTGTCTTGCCGGTACCGGGCGTGCCGGTGAGCAGAATGCTGCTGCCGCGAAAAAACCCGCGGCCGCCCAACATCGCGTCGAGCCGGGGAATGCCGGTGGCAATCCGCTCGGCTGACACCTTGTGATTCAATGACAGGGAAGTGATGGGCAGCACGCTGATGCCCTCATCGCCGATAAGAAAGGGAAACTCATTGGTGCCGTGCAGTGCGCCGCGATACTTCACCACGCGCAGATGCCGCGTGGCAATCTGGTCATTGACGCGGTGATCGAGCAGAATGACGCAGTCGGAAACGTATTCCTCCAGCCCGTGGCGCGTCAATGATTCGCGCCCGCGTTCGGCGGTGATGACGGCGGTCACATTTTTGTCCTTAAGCCAGCGGAAGAGCCGCCGCAATTCGCTGCGCAGAATTGCTTCATTGGGTAGGCTGGCAAACAACACTTCCAGCGTGTCCAGCACCACGCGCTTGGCGCCTATGGAATCAATCGCATGGCCGAGCCGGACGAACAGCCCTTCCAGGTCATACTCCCCGCTTTCTTGGACTTCGCTGCGCTCGACGTGGACGTAATCAATAACGATTTGCTTACGCCGGACCAAACCTTCCAGATCAAAGCCGAGCGAAGCAACGTTGGCCTTCAATTCCTTTTCGGTCTCCTCAAACGCCATCAACACGCCCGGTTCGCCGAATTGCGTGGCGCCGCGCACAAGAAATTCCGCGGCCAGCAGAGTTTTGCCGCACCCCGCGCCGCCGCACACCAGCGTGGGCCGTCCGCGCGGCAACCCGCCGCCGGTGATTTCGTCCAGACCCTGGATGCCCGTGGGGCACTTGGGCAAAAGCGTTTTCAGTTGTTGCTTCATGTCGTCATGTAAGGTTCGGCGGCGCGGAAAGCCTTGGCTCTCCTTGGCTGACCGGGAATCCAGGCTAAACATCGGCCACCCGCCCCAAACTGTATATGGGGTGAATACCCCATAGCGCCCGGGTGGTTTTAGAGATTATTCAGACCTCA
>Ga0302320_10006414_pt1 | contig 26094 bp, 20 predicted proteins | sample Bog_T0_3_FD_202130 | JGI IMG/M metagenome (GOLD analysis project Ga0302320, IMG submission 202130) | Peat permafrost microbial communities from Stordalen Mire near Abisko, Sweden - Bog_T0_3 | ecosystem: Environmental > Terrestrial > Soil > Wetlands > Peat | place: Sweden: Abisko, Stordalen Mire... | reverse complement strand
CAACAGCAACTGAAATCAAACCGCAAACTGCCAGCGTCGACGAAGCACTCCAGGCCGTTGTCGAACGCGTCAGGGGGTACGGCGTCCAGTTGAAGGAAGGAGAGGCCATCAAGCTCAACGTGGACGGGTTATGCGAGAACCCCGGCGCCATGCATATTGGCATGTGGGCCCGCCAAGGCGACCAATGCCTGTTCGCCGAGCACATGTTCGTCGGCCATGGCACTTGCAACGAGGCGGAGTACCTTGCATTGAAGTGCGGGCTGAGGATATTGCAGGAGGTTTACCCGCAGCCCGGCGCCCTCGTCATTTCCCCGACGGTCTGTGCCGGGGACTTCAAGAACGTGGCGTCTCTGGTGGCAAAATTCATGCAGCCGGCCAATGCCTTGTCTGATTTCATCGGGGGAAAGCTGCCCCCCACGCTGAAAAGGGCGCCCGGCGAAGCAGGCCGGGGGCTCGATGACTTCCGAGCCAGCCTCGCCGCAGAGCTCAACTCCATCATCCACGGACCATCCCTCTACGACGCTCAGGGGTTTGCGGGGGTCACCCTGCGCCCTGTTACGAAGTCCCTCCTGGATCAGAAGCCACGGGACACGGGGTTGGCCCGCCTCAACCGCCTCCTTTTGGAGGACGCATTCCCGGCGGAGATTCTGCCCAGAGCCCCGATCCTCTCCTATTCCGACTCTCAGCTGGTCACCCTGCAGGTTGCCGGGCTCTGGCACGCCAAGGACAAGATGCAATCCTACTGCGTCTTCCTTCGCAAGATGCGCAAGACCTACCTCTACGATCTTACCAAAATCAGCCGGGTCGACAACCAGATCGCAGACAGCCTGGCCCAAAAGTACATCCTCAAGAACTCAGGGCGCTGCATGAGCATCGACCAGGGGCGGTTCAACGTGATCAAGCAGGTACCCCCGACGGTGAAGAGAAACGACCTCTACAACGCCGTGGTCCCAAAGGAAACGACAGAGTTCCTCGCCAAGCACAACCTGAGGCCCAAGCTCCTCAAGGTGATCCAACTGGCCGGCGCCGGCCAACAGGAGGAAGCCATCAAGGAGGCCCTGGAGTTGGAGGCCGAGGCCCAACAGGTTCTGGAGTCGGCGCCGAAAACCAATGAGATGCTCAGCATGTGGCTGCGCAACACCGTGGGGATCATCAAGAAGAGCGTCCCGCTGATGATTGCCGCCATCCAGCGCGGCGACGATCTGGACGTGGCGTATATTGCCGAAGAGCTCTCCCGGACCGAAAGCTCCGGCTCGGAGATATACGAGTCCCAAGCAGAGATGGCCATGAACGGCATCAATCATTCCCAGGAATCCGAGCAGAACGGCGGCGAGGAAGAAGAATTCTAAGCAAAACCTGGCGGCGGCAATACAATAAAGAAATGAGCCGTCCGCGCAACATATCACGGTTGGAAGCTGTGGCCCTGGCTTCGCTGGGGCTGGCCACGGCCGTTTGCATGAGCCCGCTGCTCATCAAGGATTACTCCGGACCCAGGTATCACATCTCCTTTTGGGCCGTGATAGCCGCCTGCTGCATCCACCCGGCCTGCATCCTGGCTTTTGCGCGCAAGAACATCGCCCAGAAGAACGGAGACTGGCACATTCTCCTGTTTGTGCTGCTGGCAAATTACGGCCTGTTCTGGCTGGCCTCAACACACCGGTAGTATGGGAAAAAGCTTCGACAAGATATGGCCTTACGCCTTGGGAGCAGCCATGCTGACCGTGGTGGTCATATTCGGTCCCAAGTTCATCAAGCGGGAGGACGGCTTTGACCCCGGGCCCGGCGCCGCGCCGCCCGCCGCCCCTCTTGCCGCCGCGTCGAACGGGGCCGCTTTGCACGGCAACGCAGCCCCTCAAATTCCATCGGCCCTGCCGGGAAACCTCAAGCCGATCATCAAGGGCAAGCCCCCGATGGCCCTGTACCGGATCGTCGCCGAAAGGCTGATCGACAAGCTCAAGCCGCCGTCCTTGCAGCCCACGTATCGCGAATACGAGCGGCTGCTGATGAACACGGCGGGCGCCCTTTATACAAACCTGGGGCTCACCCTCCCGGATGGCTGCGTCATCCCCCAGGATGTCCCCAGCGGATGGGTCGAGTCTCCCCACTTCGACACCATGCGGGACTACGGCTATCTCAGGGAAATCCACACGACGAACCTCGCCTACTTCAAGCAGATCGAAAGCCGCCTGTTCGACGACTTCTCCGCAAAGACCATCGCCGTGCTCATGGAGCAGTTCGCGGATGCGACGAAATACCGGGTGCCAGGGGACGAAGCCACCTTGCACCTCATCAAGGCGGTTTACGGGGATGACTTCGTCGAGGATTATGCCAAAGGGCACCAGCCAAGGGAGCAGCGTTCCAGAACGGCGCTGCAAATACCGGCCAAATCCATACAGCAGGCTGAGGCGGATGTTTCCTCAGTCTGGAGGACCGAATTCAGCGATCCAGAACTGACTGCGGTCAAAGACTACATCATCCAGCGCGACCTGGGCGGGAAGCTGCGCGACGACTTCTACCGCTCCAACATGGAAGAGGCCGAAAAGGGACTGATGGAGTCGACCATCTTAGGATACAGGATCAGCAAGATACACACCCTGACAACAGACCTCGTTGCCGCCTATGGCGCGACGTTCAACAACGCAGCAAACAAACACTGAATCATGTTTTCGAACCAATATCTGGCCACGGTCAGGGACGAGAGCCAGCAGATTACCAAGCGGATCGTCTATGCCAGCAGCCAGAGCAAGGCTGCCGCCCAGCTCCAGAAGGAGAAGTACCGCCTCATCTCGATTGAGATGCGGGAAAATCCGTTCTGGGCGGCTCTGAAGAAGGGGAAGATTGAGATAGGCAATCCCGCGAGCAAACGGGAGCTGGCCACCTTCTCCAACAACCTCGCTCTGATGGTGCAGACCAAGGTGAACACGGCTAATGCGTTTCAGATCCTGGCCGACTCAACCCCGAAGGAGAGGTTCCGCCGGGTCATCATGGAGGCGCGCAAACGCATCATGGATGGCGAGAGCATTTCCCAGGGCTTCGCAAATTTCCCCCAAGTCTTCGATGAAGTTTACGTTGCCATTGTGCAGGCGAGCGAAACATCGGGCCAGCTGCCCATCGCGCTGCGCGAGCGGTCCAAGGCGCTGAAGCGCTCCGACAAAGTCCTCCGCAAGCTGAAGAACGCCATGATTTATCCGGTGATCGTCCTCTTGATGGCACTGGGCGCGGTGATGGTCTTCTCGATCATGGCCGTGCCAGCCCTCTCGAACCTCTACAAAGGCACCGGAGTTGAGCTTCCCCTGGTCACCCGGATCATCGTGATGTTTTCAAACTTTCTGCGCGCCAGCCCCCTGTCCGTGGTGGGCGTGCTGGCCGTGCCAGTCCTCCTCTTCCTCAAGCGCAAGGCCATATTCGAAAACCCGCGCATGCAGAGGTTTGCCCTGAAAATTCCACTGCTGCGCGACCTGATTTCCAAGGGCGCCTGCCTGCGCATCCTGCAGCTGCTGCACCAATTCTCCACGGCCAACGTGACAATGCCCAAGCAGCTCTTTCTGTGCCAGCAAGCCGCCGGCCACATCATGTTCTCGGAGGCTCTGGAGCGCATCCGCTATGCCATCCAAACCTCGGGCATTGCTCTATCGGAAGCATTCAAGCGCGAGCAGGTGTTTCCACTGACCATCTCCGGCAACATCCAGGCGGGCGAGGCAACAGGCAGCCTGCCGGAAGTTTTGGCCGCTCTGAATGAATACTACGTGGAAGACCTCGACGACGCCGTCACCCGGTTCACTGCGGCACTGGAGCCAGTGATGATTATATTCTTGGCAGGCATAATCGGGACCATGGTCATCGCGATGTACCTTCCGCTCTTTAACTTGGTCAAGATATTGCAGAAACACAAGTAGGGTGACAAGCAGTCAACACGAGGTGGTTTCAGGTCCTAAAAACCACCCAATCCAAAACCAGGGCGGCACATTCCTCTCGTTCATTAGCGCCTGTAGCCACAAAACAAGAGAAGCTCCGGATCCCCACCGGGGCCTCTCTGCTTTATTCGTTGCAGGGTATGTGACTGAGGAACCACACTGCGAAGTATCTATCTAATCTCCTTCCACAACGGCTGCAAATCCGGATCTCAAGCGCCTTTCCCTCATCAAGCCATGCAACAATGAAATTCGAAGGAAGGCGATGTCGTGGCTTCGTGATGGAACTTATTTCGGCAGTGGCAGGACTTGCGCCTTCTCGCCCGGCTTGAGGAACCACCGGCTTGTTCCCTCGTTGGTTTTGAAGAAGTTCAGCAGGAGCGCAGTGGTTTTCCGGGTGCCGGCCTCATTGGGATGCAGGCGGTCGGCGCGCACGTCCCACTCCGTCCAAACCAATCCGTCGAGCTTGCGGGGCGAGTTGCTCTGCGCCCACAGCAAGAGCGGCGCTCTGATCTCGCCCCGGTCGGGGTCGAAGTTCAGTTGGGCGTCGCCCTTGACCTGGCTTTGCACGACCCAGCGGTTGGCGAAACCCGATTCGTAGGCGTAAGGCTCGGGGCTGCCACTCTCGGATCCCGACCAGCCGCCGAAGGAGCGGCTTGACAGATAGGCGACGCGCACCCTGCCAATCTACGCCGCGGCCTCGCCAAGCCCTGAATTTGAAACTTTATCCGTGATCATGACGCGGCTGTCTTAACCGCAGCCATCTGCCAGCGAAATGCTCAGGTTGATTCCTCTCCCAAACCGATCTCAAACTGATCACGCCCGCCCCTCCTCCAGAATCCCCAATCCGATGGGATAATAATCAAGTGACGGCTTAGTTTTCACCAACCCGTTAGCACACCGGAAGCTGAGACTTTGTGGGAGACAGTCCAATTCCTTTGCGCGGATCATCATCCAGCCCCCTTGTTTGGCCGGCTGCTCAATCCTGATCGCGTGCTCTGGCCTGCACCGCTCTTGCCTCAAGCGCACAACATGCATTAAAGTTACGAACGAATCATTTACTGGGGCAGGTCAATTGGCGGATGCTAAATATGAAAAACACGCGGCGCACGATCGTGGTGCATACGAGACTCGCCGGGCATATGGCCCGGGGCGACGCCGCTCGTGCCGGTGCGCACGGTATTCAGATCCTTACGATGGGCCAAGTGGCGGCGCGACTGGCTGGCGGTTTTCTTAGGCCGATCGATTCGGATAGTCTTCGGAATGCTGTCCGCGAGGCGCTTCCGGAAACAGATCTTGGCCAGCTCGAAAGCATCAAAACCCTGCCAGGCATGGTGCGGGCTGCTGTCAACACGCTCGAGAAGGTCTGGCTGGCGAATATAGACCTCTCGGCGGCGTCCCATCCGCGACTGCAAGCTTTGGCAGCACTGGAACGAAACGTTTTACGCCTATTGCCACCATCGCTGAAGAAGCCGAAGGCGCTCGTTGATCTAGCCTTCGCCCGCATAGCGCACGCACCAGTTGTGCTGGGGCCGATCGAGATCCACGGGCATAGCGAAATGCCATTGTGCTGGCGTCCACTGCTTCCTGCTCTCGCAGGCGTGGTACCGGTCACTTGGATCGCCGGACCGAGATCAGTTCCAGATTGGCTTGACGGCAAGCGCATCGAAATACGACCGACGCAGCCAAACGACGCGATCCCGGAACTTTATTCGTGCTCAACTCCGCAGCACGAAATCCTGGAGGCTTTTCGATGGATGCGGGCCCTTATCGTCGACGGCAAGGCGAGACCGGAAGAAATTGCGATTGCCGCCGCGAGCCCAGTCGACTTCGACGACCTCGTCCTCGCACTCTCTGAAGACTCCAATCTGCCGATCCACTTTGTGCAAGGCATTAAGGCCGTCGCCACTACCGAAGGCCAGACCGCGGCAGCGCTGGCCGACGTTCTGGTCAAAGGGATCTCCCAGGAACGTGTGCGGCGGCTGTTACGGCGGTTGCACGGCACACCCTCCATCGCGGATTTGCCGCATGACTGGCCACGGATTCTTCCGACGGATGCTCCGCTCGCTACCGTCCAGCGGTGGGAGCAGGCCTTCGCACGAGCGACCCCAGGCGACTGGCCAGACGGCGTCGACCGTTCAGCACTCATTCTCGACATCCTGCGTATCTTGGAGAAGGGTCCAGAGGCCGCACAGGAGGCTGGCGGGAAGCTGCTGCCAAGGCTGGCGCATAAACTCTGGGAACGAGCGCTCGAAGAAGGCCCGCCTGCGGCGCTTCCGGTGACACTCAGCCAGCTCCGCATTGATGATAACGTCGAGCCTGCCTCACATCCCATCTGGACCTCGGCAATCTCGCTCGCGGCCGCACCACGGCCATTCGTGCGCCTGGTTGCGCTCAATGCCGGCCGATGGCCACGCCGAATATCGGAGGACCGGCTGATCCCCGACCATATTATCCCAATCAAGGATCTCGATCCATTGCCGGTCGCCGATGCCGATAGGCGCGACTTCGCGACCATCGTCGCAAGCGCCAAGCACGCATCCATTTCGTTCAGCCGCCGTGATGTCGAAGGCCGACTCTTAGGCCGTTCGCCGTTGATCGGCGACATGAAAGAAATTTACGTCAGCCGCGGGCGCATTCCGGACCATGCGGCAAGCGAGTCTGATCGGTTGCTGGCGCGTCCGAGCGAGTTCCGCAATTCCGCTATTGCGAGGTCTGGCCTCGGCTGCTGGCGCGACTGGTACCGACCGGAGATCACTGCGCATGATGGCCTAATCGGGCGAACTCATCCGCGTTTGCAGAAAGTGTTCCGGCAGCCCATGTCGGCGACGTCGCTAAAACTTCTGCTGCGCGACCCAATCCGGTTTGTTTGGCGTTACGCGCTGGGATGGCATCAACCGGAAGAATCCGAGGAACCCCTTACGCTCGATGCGCTCGCCTTCGGTAAATTGGTCCACGAAATCCTACAGACTGCCGTCAGCACACTTGAGGCCAGCGGTGGCTTGGCACAGGCCGTGCCTCAAATCATCGAGAGAGCCGTCAGGGATGCGGTCGCTGCTGTGTCCTCGCGCTGGGAAAACGAGCAACCGGTGCCGCCGACTATCATCTGGCACAATACCCTCGATTCGACCCGGAAAGTTTCAGAAAAGGCTTTGACCTATAGTCTCGAGCCGTTGCCCAACCAAAAAAGCTGGACAGAGATCCCTTTCGGCACTCCGGACAGCAAAGGGCGCGCCGACCTTCCTTGGGACCCGTCGTCCCAGGTAGAAATCCCGAAGGCGGGAATTATCATCCAGGGCCACATCGATCGGCTCGATCTCTCGGGCGATTACCGCCGGGCACGGGTTATCGACTACAAAACAGGCGGCCTGAACAAGAAGATGGCTGAGGTCGTCGTCCAAGGTGGAAACGAACTCCAGCGCTGCCTCTACGCCTTCGCCGTCCGGACGTTGCTCGGTAACGCAGTTGATGTCGAAGCATCACTGCTTTACCCGCGCGCGCCGGAGGGCGAGCAGGCGATATTTCCGCTCAAAAATGTCAATTCCGCGCTTAACCTCCTTGCTGACGCCATAGCGATTGCGCGGACAAATTTCGAGAAAGGGCTGACGCTGCCTGGTATTGACGCTGGCCACGAATACAATGATTTTGCCTTCGCCCTTCCCGCCAATGCCGGATACCTGCCGCGAAAGCATCCTTTCCTCGATCGCCACTTAGGTGATGCCACCAAGATATGGGAGGCAGAGTGATGAGTGGCGTAACCCTTCCAGATAAAGCTGCGCGCACGATCGCTCTCACCAACATTGACCGCTCGTTCCTGGTCGAGGCCGGCGCTGGATCCGGGAAAACATCGATCATGGCCGGTCGGGTTGCCGTTCTGCTCGCGCGGGGCAAAGGGCCCAAGAATATCGCCGCCATTACCTTCACCGACTTCGCGGCCAGCGAACTGCGCATCCGTATTGACCGGTTTGTCAATGAACTATGCGCTGGAACGATTCCACCGGATCTGGAGAGTGCATTCCCCAAAGAAGTGCCGGCTGAACAACGCGCAAACCTGGCGCAGGCAAAGAAGGCGCTCGACCAACTCGTCTGTGCGACAATTCATGGCTTCGCCCAGGCGCTGGTCAAACCCTACCCGGCCGAGGCCGAAATCGATCCTGGCGCCGAGATCATCGATCCCGCTGAGGCGGACCTTGCGTTCGACGAACGTTACCAGGCCTGGCTCAAGGAACATCTCTCCGGCAACGACCACGACGACATCGTCGCCGAACTCGTCATTGCCGATGAGGCACGCGGACTTGCTCTCATCCGTTCGATTGCAGATTTTCAACGGCGGAACCGTGATGCCAGACCCACTGGAAGCGCCTGGTCGAGGGACGTCGGAGAGCATTTCGTGGCGGCAGCGAACGCTTTTGAGCGAGAAATAGGCCGGTTCGATTTCTTGGAAGAACAGACCCACACGGCTTGCCAAGTATTCATCGAGATGGCCAAGACCCTCGGCGGTTCCGCCATGGGGACAGATCGTCCGGACAACCAAACCTTGATCGGAGTGGCGGGCATCCCACGACATCTCACGTGCTTCACGCAGAAAGAAGAACGGCGGCAATTGAAAACAAAAGGGGCATGGGAGAAAGCCGCCGCGGTCGCCGGCAAACGCAAGACCGATGGCAGCATGGCCTTTGACGCCTGCCGGGCGCGTTACGACGCCTGCCATGACGCCTTCGAAACACTTATGGCAACGGTCGCAGGCGAACTGCTTCACCGCATTGTTGAGGCGATCGAAGGACTGCTGCTGGACTGGGGCAAATACAAACGTGCTGCCGCCCTGCTCGACTTCGACGACTTACTGTATACGGCCAGGGATCTGCTGGCCAAGCACGAGGATGTGCGCCAAGCACTGGCGAAGCGATTCCAACATGTGCTCGTCGACGAATTGCAGGACACCGACCCGCTGCAGATCGAAATCCTATGGCGGCTGTGCGGAGAGGCGCCAAAGAACGGCAACACGGAACCACTCGCGCGCGTTCCACGGGCCGGAGCGCTGTTTCTGGTCGGCGATCCTAAACAGGCGATCTACCGGTTTCGCGGCGCCGACGTAAATGCCTACCTCGCCGCGCGTGAAGCGATTGGCAGGGAAGCGCTGCTTGAAATTGTCGCAAACTTCCGGTCGGTCGAGCCTATCCTCGCCTTCGTCAACCTCAAGTTTGAAAAGCCGTTGGCGTCGGAAGTCGGTCAGCCTGGCTTCACCGCACTCGCAGCCACCTACAAGGCAGAAAAGGACGTAATCGCGGTGGCAGCGCTCGACATTGCAGTCGAGGGCGCGGAAACCAGCGCCGACATGCTCCGCGATGCGGAGGCGGAGCGGATCGCGGAGCTTTGCACACGGTTGGTCGGTAATGTGCAGGTTCGGGATCGCGGCGGAATGAGGGCCTGTCGCTTTGGCGACATCGCGTTGCTCGCACCGGTTGGCACCGACCTGTGGCGGTTCGAGGAAGCGCTCGAACAACGCGGAATCCCGGTTTCAACCCAGGCCGGCAAAGGCTTTTTCCGGCGACAAGAGATCCATGATCTGATTGCGGCGACTCGCGCAATCGCCGACGCGCGCGATACGCTCGCACTCGGCGCGCTGTTGCGCGGCCCCCTGATTGGCCTCACGGAGGTCGAACTCCTCGACATCTCCGACGGACTTCCTGCCGATCCGAATCATCCAGACCGCACGCCGCAGCTAACCCTATGGACTGAACTTGACCACATTAACCATGGGCTAACCCGCCGAGTCCTCGAAATCCTACAGTCGCTGGCCAAACGGGCGTATTCAACAACACCCTACATGCTGCTTTCTGACGCGGTAAGCCTGCTGGACATGCGGGCCCAACTGCGCCAGAGGTTTCGGGCGAGCGCGGATCGCGCGCTTGCGAACGTCGACCTGTTCCTGGAGACGGCACGCGCCTACGATGTGCGGGGTCTGCGTGCCCTCGCGCGGGACATGCGCACCAACTGGGAGGAACAAGTCCGTCAAGTTGAGGGACGTCCCGATGCCGAAGAGCAATCGGTTTCGCTTATCACCATCCACGCCTCCAAAGGCCTGGAATGGCCTGTCGTAATTCCGATCAACATGACCGGCAGTCCGAAATCGGATTCCGGCCTGATGCACGACCGCCAGTCGGGGGAATTCTCGGTCCCCGTTCTCAACATCGAACCGACCGGATACGCTGCGATCAAATCGTGGAATGAAGCTGAACACGCCCGCGAGCGCGTCCGACTTTGGTACGTCGCAGCGACCCGGGCTCGCGATCTCCTCGTCCTGCCACGTCATGCCGCCGAGCTTTCCGATAAATCCTGGGCGCGAATTGTCGACTTGGGAATCGCCTCGCTTCCGGCCATTAATCCGGCAGAACTTGGCTCCGAAACGTCGCCGCCCGCTCTGCCTGCCGAGAACACGCAGACAATTGCCATGTTCGCGGACGAGGCAAAGCGGATTTCAGATGCTGTTATCACCATTCGATGGCACAGACCGAGCTTGCACGAAGACGAAGCGCCTCAATCCGCGCCAGTCCCCGTGTTTTTAGATCCGGAGTCAGTGGAAGCGGACGATCAGGTTATTGAAATCACAGGAAGCGCCACCCGCGGCACCATTCTGCATAAATTAATGGAGGAGGTCCTGACCGGAGAGACGCGGGACACCGTTGGCGAACTGGAGCGCCGCGCCACGGAGTTGCTGGCGCAGCTTGGCCATGCCCCATCGGCTGATCCGAAGATTGGCATCTCGCCGAAAGAACTGGCCGCAACGGTTGTAAGGACTTTGAACCTCCCCGAAGTCGCAGCTCTACGCCCGCACTTGGTGCCCGAGCATACAGTGTTCGGGGTCCAGATTGATGGAAGAACTCAGACATTCACGTCGGGCATCGCGGACGCAGTGGCCCGTGATGCGAACGATAAGATCGACACGATCATTGATTGGAAGAGCGATGTGGAAATGAACGACGACAAACTTGCGGCATACCGAACACAACTTGGTGATTATCGCAAGCAAACAGGCGCCAAGAGGGCGCTACTTGTCCTGATGACCACGGGAAAAATCATGAATGCCTGACCGAAGCTGACGAAATTCTTACTTGGAAAACATGAGCCGCCATTGGCTTTCCATTCCACCGCTCCCCTTGGGATTTGGTGGAATAGAAGGTCTTTCACTGGTTTTTACGCGGATTTTTCTCGGAATTCATGTCAGCGGTCAATCAACCAGCCATTTCGACCGCATGGTCAACCGCCGGTCGCCAGAGCCTTTGTGGCAGCTTCTCTGGAAATCGAAATTCGGCATGAGAACCGATGGAACGTTGGCCTTGAAAAGAGTTGCCAAGAACACTCAGGAACCAGGCTTCATCTCACACGATTTTCTCGCGAGCCTCCCGCCACCAGGAGTCGTAGATGTCGGCACGCTTCATAAGCACAGTAATCGCGCGCTGCGTCACCTGCTCGAAGGTCAGCGATTCATATGGTCCCAGAACGGCATTAATGTCGGGCATCAAGGCAAGGTTTCTTGGCGTGTTTGGCATAAGATGTGCCAAGAGGTCAAGGATAACTGTGGTGAAGCGTCGCAGGAGTTTTTCGCTACACACTTCCCGGTAGAATGAGTCGGCGTTGTCCACCTCGGCGTAAAGCTCCCATCCGTCCAAAAGGTCTTTCACTTCGCTTGAGGCAGCCTGCTCCGGGGAGAGCGCATATTCACAAACCTTCACTCTGGCGGCATCGGGGGGATAGCCGGGAATGTCTGTGTTGCAAGCCGGCTGTCCTTCGGCCATAGACAGGTCAATCATCGAAATCATATTCGCGCAGCCGGCGACGTATTGGGCGAATAGGTCGCAAAACAATTCCGCCAAGCGGCTGTCGTCCCAAAACTCCTGCGCTTTGTTAAGCGCCTCAAGCTGTCTCTGCTTCTGTTCCTCGGTCACCGGGCCTATGGCGACCTTTCTCAACGCGTCAAAATGAGCGTCGAGCTCGCGCTTCATAGCCTCGTAGAACTCGGCAAATCTCAAGAACAGGCTGTGCCCGAATTCATGGAACGCGCCGGGCAAACACAAGCACTTGTCCAGAAAGTTCGCTTGCACATGGATCACGGGAATCTCGAGAACGGTAAAAAATGTCGGGAAAATGGCCAACGCCCCCGAGGAATGAACAACGATGTCCTTTATCCATGTCAGGCCAAGGCGTTTGGCCGACTCTAGGAAAATCACACGCAATTTTCGTTCCTCCTCGGTTTGATGGGCCACCGCGGGCAGGTACTCCTCCTCAATAAGGGCCAGGGACGACATGATTACTCCCAACCGGTTCAAGCCATCGAGGCCGAAGGCCGGGTCCCTGAATGCTGGTTCTTCGTCCTGATAAATTTGCGCGATTTCTTCGAGCCTCTCCTGAAGGCATTGCAGGATGTACACGGGCTCCCGGTCGCCACGCGGGCAAGCGTCGAGCCTTTCACTGAGGCCCAACAAAACAAACTTAACCTCATCTGCTTTAAGTGGCTGGTAGGAATGCATCCTTCGTTACGTTACCGCGAGCGCAGTCGGCGGACTTCTTCTGCGACCTCGCCTTGAAGATAGCCAACCACCTCGGAAACTTTATCCAATTGCTCTGGGGTCAAAGTGATGTTGGACTTAATCGCAGAGGAGATGCCGGAGAAGTCCGATCCATAATCGGTCGGCTGCCGGCCCCCTTCAGCGAGACGCCTTAAAATAAGTTTTTGCTGCGGGTCGCCTTCGGCGTTGCCCTCCAAGACAGGGGCAAGCGAGTCAAGAAAGCCTGAAACCTTCTTTTTCGCCTCAGCCACTTTTTCTGGCGTAAGTTTGAGCGCTTCGAGCTTGCCCAAAATCTCCGCACGGATGGCGATGAGCGATTTAGTCAGATCACCCACCCGTTTCAAATTTCTGTCAATACGGCCCGAGAGGTGTCCTAACGAACTCATGCGATGGCCTCCTGTTCCTGGACCTCCAACGAATCATTGATGCCAGTATTTCTGATTATTTCCCTCAACCGTTCGTCGCTCCACCTAATTGTCACGGGCAACGAAATCTCAATTTCGGGAGCGTTCCAGTTAAGGTGTGTAAGGCCGTAAGCATCTGCCGCGATCTTCACGATGTCAATCCCGTCGTCCTCATGACCACGAACCAAGCGCAAAAGCAAGGTCCGAGCGGTCCTGCTTTGGCGATCCCACGGCCCAGGTTGCCCCGTCGAGGTCAGAAGAATCTCAGTGGAGTTCAATTTCAAATGGCTTCCGGGTATCGGATTTTCAAGTGGCTGATTCTGGTTGTTCGTCACCGTGAAAAGTCTCGCTGGCAAATGACTTTTGTGTAACTCTACAACACCAACTTTGCAATCAAGGGGAAGGGTGTTGTCTGATTGGAGGTCAGTTATCGCATTCGTCAGGGCTTGGTCCTCATTAGACCACCATCGTCCGTCCCGGTGAATCACGACACTTTTAACATCCACTCCAAGTTCCTTTGCCTCCCTTACGCCCTCCGCAAAGCGATCCGCGAGTTCGAATTCATCAATTTTTTCAGTTGAAAAGTGTCGCTTTCGTGGCATGCCTCTCCGCACCCACACGTTTCGGCCGCCCTTGCCGCAAACAAATACATAGATGACTTGGCTGAATAGCAGGTCCACCCCCATGTAAAAATCATAATTCAAAGGCTCTGCCAGAACCCATGGCTGAATTCCCCCAGCAGTTAAAATGGCGAGAGCCAAGTTGCGAAGCCGACTCCCACCAACGGCTCGCTGATCATTCACAATGTTTTTGACAGTTCTCTCAGTAACGCACTGTGACGGATTAGACCGCAGGCGCTGCTTCAGCAAATCGTAAACGCGGTCACGAAAAGGATTTGCGAGCACCACGAGGGGAAGAATTTTGTCCGCCGGCCCCTTCAAGAAATCCTCAACCGCTTTAAGTAATCCGGCACCCGAAGAAGGTTGGCTTCCCAATTTATACTCGATTTGACGAGCGAATTTGGGAGCACTTTGAGCGAGCCCTTTTATCTCTGAATGCAACTGCTTTTGAAAAGTCTCGCGTATTTGTCTCTGAAGAGTCTCAGGATAAAACAAAACGAGGTCGGCAAGGCTTTGTTGTGAGAAAGTGCCGTGTTTGTAAAGCATGTCGAGTTTTCCCCGGCGATATTCTGAAAGCCCTCTTTCAATAGGCAGCGATTCGTCGAGTCTCAGAATTGCGTCGTCGCGGAACTCAAGGGTTGGCGCGACAAAATACGAACGTCTCGTTTCGAAAGGTTTCGTTCCAATGGAAAGGCGTGAGCCGCTAAACGAAATATCCGATAAATCATTTATGAATCCCTGAATTAACCGGATTCGTTCCGCAGGCGAAAGGAACGGGGCAACTGAACACCCGCTCATTTCACCACTTTCAGTCCTGAAAATTGGATAAAGTCGAGAGGCTGGCACTGGCCACTTTTCCGGTGATCCGCGGTCACGAACCATCACAACCTTGTCCTCATCGGGCAACTCAATCCGATACTTGTCGGCGTAATATTGTTTAATGGTTTTCCGCTCCTCGCCAAGTGTTAACCAGTACCGGGAAACAGTATCGTTCGTTGCTGATATAAACTGGCAGGGAATCTTGTTTGCTCGATTATCTCGCAAGAAATAGCTTCGGTCCTCCAAATCGACTTGCTCCGACAAGTGGTAGTACAACTTTTCCTCCAACTCATCTTGCGAGTACTTCGAGAGGGGGCGAATGCTTCGATATGTTGTGATAATGTCCGCGGCAAATAGCGGCACTGCGTCGATGAAAATTACTGCGAATTTAAGGCCGCGATAAGCGTGAACTTCGTCGGTCTCGGTATCGTAATTCTCAGGTTCGACTCTGAAGAAAAGATTCCACTGTTTGCGCCAAAAATGATTGGAGCTTTGTACGAACGCGTCACTTATCGACCGTTTAAGCATCTCAGCCGCAACTTGGAGCTCCTCCCTAGACGCACTGTTTGGCTCAACAGTGATCGTCTCGCCCGTCACCTCTACAGAATATTTTTGGTCCGGGACATCCTCTTCAAGAGTATAGATTTCACCTGCGGGGCACGCGTCAGTATCAGGCGTCAAAAAGCACGAGCGGCCCGAACGATTTGAGGCGACGACGGCTTGCTTCAGTTCTTTTTTCCAAAGAATCGTCGCCCACTTGCTCAAGCGAATGGGTGTTTGGCTATCCTGCGGAACCTGCTCCCGCACTCTAAGAACGCGGAGACGAAAGGGCTCTGTCGGTAGCCCGTTAATCGTAAATAGGGTAGCGCCTAGCTTTTTATCATTCATGGTAATACCGTTGGGTTAGTGCCGCGCGACATACTCGCTTAAAATTACACTTCCTGCATTGGTTCACTGAACTGGCGAAATCAATCGTCTCGATCGTGAGGCGTCCAGATTTCACGTAACCTTCCCACCGCTGCGCCTGCTCCACGCTGTCCCAGATTATTTGCTTTGTTTCCACAGCTAGTTCCTCATCCAGTTGAAATTTGATTTCCTGCGCTTCTGAATCTCCGAGATACACAAGGCTGCTGGTCACTTTTTCAAGAGGAAAGTTCATCACCAGATGCGGCCAGAGCATGTAAATGCTGACCTGGGTCGAATTGCTCGTGCCGCCTCTTTCCGTCGCCGGGCGCTTGCCCGTTTTCCAGTCGTAGATGCGAAACTGGCCATCTGATAGGTGCAGCGCCAAATCCACCTTCGTCACAGCCCGCACCTCTCCCACCACGAAACCCGGGGCGGCGTCTCCCCAGGGGGGAGGTTCGATCCACCGGCGTTTGGCCGTTCTAAAGTCCGAGAGAAAGGTCGGGTGACTGTGAGCCCATTGGTAAAAGCTCCATAGCATCTCCCGCGCTTCCCGCACCAACTCCGTAAGCAGGGTTTCGGGGGGAACTTCATTGTACTCGTGCTCAAACAACGCCGCTCCAAATCTGCCAATTGAGGCCGGCTCTTCACGGAACTGGCGTTTCTCGGAAAAGTTCCAATCGCGCGTCATCCTTTGCTGTAAATTCAAAGCAAGGCGATCAAATTGCACGTCGTTTCCCTCCTGATAGCGAGTGAGAAACTCAGCAATGGCGTCGTGAACGCACTCGCCTTGCCACATGGGAATGTTTTTGACCTTTTTGAGCAGCGCTATCGCGCGAAGCCAAGGCTCCGGGCTGTTCAAGAACGCATTCGCCAAATACTGGAAGAAGTATTTACGCTCGCAAGACCGCAGCATCTGGTCGCGACTAAACGACCAGCTCAAGCCATTCCCTGCGTGTTGAAATGTGCGCCCCATACCGCTACTTTGTTCGCTTCGGGGAAGGCGGGCTCTTTTTGCTTCCGTCCGAGCTCTTCCCTTTGCGGCCATAGGCGACTGAAGGACTCGGGATTTGCGCAACAGTGCTGCCCTCACCGAGGAGCTTTTTCACCCTGGTGCCGGCGCGGTTGGCCATCTCTCGCAGACGTTCGGTCGCCGTTGGCACTTTCGCCACACGGCCTGAAACTTTCCCGAGGCGCATAAGGAATCGGCCAACGTCGACGCCCTCAGCTTTTAGGCACTCTTTTATCTCGGCGTCGCTGAGGTCCGCATCATCTGAGACAAATTTATGCAGTCTGTGCGCTGCGGTTTGATACTTGTCGCTCATATCCGGCTCCATCACGATTTAGTTTGTTTAATGCTGTTTCTGCGACTGTTTTCAGCACGCGTCGCATTTCGTAAACGCGCGCCGCCGGCAGTCCCGTTTCTTCGATGAGCTCAGGAACTTCCCTGGCTCCATCCTCGAACGCCTTCACTAGTTTTCTCAAATCCCCGCTTTTCACCAAGCGCGGATCTGCATATATGGCATGGAAAAACTTCTCATGGAACTCGGCTGTACGAAGCTCCGCTTCCGGAGTCGGTTTTTCGTCCGAAATCGGATCGAAAAACTCAGGTCCTTCGATGTCAATGGCCTTATGCTTCTTAAGGGTATGGATGTTCCAAAGCTGACTTTTGACAGCGCGCTTGAGCTGTATCCACATGCCATCGGTCTCGTTGAAGTGCCGATCCCTGCATTGAAACGCCGCGTACACTTCGCAAACGACGTCCTCGGGCGTATTCCCCCCCGGCATCGGTTTGCCTTCATACCAGCCGTAATGCGCCTTAGCCCAATAGCGAGCGAACACGAGCAACCGCAAGCCGACTGATTCCCAATCAGCTTGTTCAAACTCAATCTCCGCCGAGTTCTTTTTCATGCCTTCAATAAGCTTAGGCTAAGAACTTTCCCGTTTCTGGGAAAAATCTTTCAAAACGCGCAACTTTTATTTCCCAAAATCAGGCCTTATTTCAGTTTTAGTCATTGAGCGGCAACGCATCACTTCACTGGGGTGAGGTGAGGCAAAGCCGCGCAACAACAACACATTATACATTTATGCTCGAACAAAACAATAATATCTCAGGCCAAGAAACGACTCTGGCCCCCGAAACCGCAGCCTGCCGCCCTGCGGCCAAATGGGCGGCTACCGTGGACGATGCGCTCGTCCTTGTGCCAAGGCACCTTACAGCCCGCCTCCTCAAGGAGGAAGCCGGCGTCAACCTTGAGCTGGTGTTGGTGCGTGATTATGGCTCGCCCAATGACGTCCCCCTCGAGGGCGAGGCCAAAATCGACCTGGCTGAAGGAAACGTGTTTTACCTTCTTCCTCGCTGCGACGTGAAGCAGCCCGAAGGGTGCCCGGAGAAGCCGAAATTCGCCTTCATCGTTGACGACCGCCCGGAGGAGACTCTTAACCCGAAGCAAACGGGCAGAACCCTGCGCGAGCTTTTGGGGTTCGTGCCGTCCGTCCGTCTCTTCCGCGACTACGAGTCCCCGCACGACCAACCCATCGGGTTGGACGAGGTGGTTTTGTTCGTTGATGGTCCCGTTTTCTATACGCGCCGGGGTGAAAAGGGCCTCACCATCGTCGTAAACAAGCAATCGTTCGGCGAAGCTGATGGCGTCAAGCCGGAGATGACCGGACGCGAAATTGCGCGCCTCGTTAGCCCCGACCCGAACCAAACCGAGGTCACGCATGTGAAGGGGAAGGAGCGCATCAAAATCGGCTTGGACGAGAAAATCAAAGTCTATAACTGCGAGGAGTTTTGCGTGATTCGCACCAACGTGAAGGGAGGCTTCGAGGTTTCTCGAATCGAACGCGAGATCGGTTCGCTCAAGGAAAACGGGAGTGAGGTCACCTTCGTTCCCAGTCCCGTCCCATGCACGGTCTATCACCGCCTGCCGACGCGGAGCGGCTATCCTTACATCAGCGAATCGGATGTGCTGGTCATTGTCCCGCCCGCGTATCCAGGCGTCATGTTGGACGGTGCTTATTTGCCCGTCGGGTCACCGCTGCTCGGTCGTGTTGAGGGATCGCCCCAGGGCCATACGGTTCAGGCCTTGGGGCGGAATTGGCAGTTGGTCAGCTACCATCCGCACAATGGCGGGGGCGGCCCGGCTTGGAACAAGGACCGGCACGGCCTCCACACCTATTACACGGAAATCTTGTCTTGGATTCAACGCGCACGACAATAATGAAAGACATCGTATTACAAAATGACGGGCGCAAAGCCCTGTGGAGAATTACCGCGGAGAGCAGGGAGAAGCTCTTGCGCCTTCTCTTTCATCGCTACCCGCACAGAGAATGGGGAACATTCTTCCGATTTGGTTTTCGCCGCACCCCATGGGGAATCCTCATCACCTATGTTGATCCGATTGCGCCAGAGCCAGGTGACTTGGATCGGAGAAGCGCCATAGTGGAGTTTCGGGCCGCCTACATTCAACGTGCGCTTACGAGCCTCGAGGACGGACCGCTTGCGGTTGGCGTCATACACTCCCACCCGCAAGGTTGCGGCGTTTCGCCGAGTATGACAGACGACGACATGGACTCTTACTTCTCAGAAGAATTCGAGCGCTTCGGAGGAGGCAGGCCCTATGCGAGCCTGATCGTCGCGGAGAACGAAGCCGGCGAGATCAATTTCAGCGGCCGAGTTTTCGACAAAGGCGGATGGTTCGATGTAAAAGCAGCCCTCACTGTCGGTGAAACGCTCCTGAGAGAAGAATCGTCAAGGCGGCGCCGAACGACGCTGAGCGATGAACCCCAAGTGGAAGGTGACCCCCTTGAGCGCGTGTCTCAATTGTTCGGGCTGCACGCGCCGCGCACCCTCAATCGGGCAGTTGTCGGCGTCGTTGGAGCGAGCGGGACGGGAAGCCCAGCGCTAAACGTTCTCGCCCGAGTGAACATCGGGAAAATTGTGGTCGTTGACCCTGGACGTTCCAAAAATTCAAACCATCAGCGAAATCTCGCAATGAAACATTCGGACCTTAGCGCCGACCCCAAGCCTTACAAAGTTGCTCTTGCGCGACGGATGATCGCGGAAATAAATCCCGCGATTGAAGTGCGGGCCTTTGCCGGAGATGTTCTTGACGACATCGTGTTGGACGAACTCCTGCGATGCGACGTGATCTTGGGTTGTAGCGACTCAAATTATGCCCGAGCGGCTCTAGGAGACATTGCAGCACACTATCTGGTGCCCGTAATTGACTTGGCAGTCCAGATGCGTGCCGAGGCCGGGATTCTCCGAGAACAGGTTTCCGAAATTGCGTATTACAGACCGGGTTTTCCTTGCCCTTGGTGCTGTAACCGCGTAACAGCGGCCGCAATCCGTTACGAGACGAGCACGGAAGCGGAAAGGGAATTTATGGCGAACGCCGCGACAGAGGCAGAACGAAGAGGCGTCGACGGAGCTCAGTATTGGGGAGGCACACCGCCGCCAGAGTTAACAGTCGGTTATCTTACAACGATGCTTGGTGCGATGGGGGCCGGCTACGCACAAAACCTAATTCTTGGTTCGGGCAAAATTCCGCACCAGCGGTTCCAGTTTGACGTTGGCGTGGGATCACTTGGCGTTGCGGAAGATTTGCGAGAGCCCAATCACGACTGCGCCTGTCAGCGTGTCATTGGCTGGGCCGACCAAGCGAAGGCAGACCGCAGTGTTTCTAAGCCAACCCACTGGCCAAACGCTTTTGAGGTTTACGGCGAGGAAATGAAAGCGCAAACGAAAGTGGCCGCCTGAAGTTGCCTGTTCCGAATTCCCAAATTGCCCGATAAGGCTTCTTATTGGGCAATTTGAGAAAAGCCGGACGCTGCCGCGACGAAAAGAGAAAACGAGAACATTACAACGACCAAAATAGGCGCGAGGAGGGGCAGTCGAGTTCACTGACGACGCCCAAGCCAGAGGAGGACTTTGGATTGTGGGATCGCTTGAAGAAAAAGGTTCGCAAACGTCGATTATAGACCTGCATTTCCCCCCTTCTGCTGATTCCTTGGGTCTGATAACCCATTCTTTCGCAACTGGCTTCTAGCCCGCCCCTTTTCTTTCCTCAGGTGGCTTCCTCGGTGCTTTCTCAACTCCGATGGAAAAATGCGTGGCCTTTCGTCTTGACGCACGCATTCATAGGTTCTGACCCAAGTCGGCGTGCAAATGAGCGACTTGATGCAATCGTGCGGCGACCTTTCGGAAAGGACGAGAACTTCGTCCCAGTGGGGACTGTCTCGAAGGATTACACCCTGGTGCCGCACTGAGCCGCGCTTGAGATCACTGAATAAGGGGAGCGGATGCGGCTCGCGGTGGCACTGGGGAACAAGAGGGTGTAGAGGCTGGCTTGGTTGTGCCGGATAAGCGGGTTCAGTTCGTGCGGCAGCGTAAACACGATGTGGAAATAAGGGATGGGCAGCAGGTGTTCGGTCTGCTGCTCCAGCCACTGGGCGCCGTTGAGTTTTTGGCAACTGGGACAATGGCGGTTGCCACAGGAGTGCGGCACGAAGTGCTCTTGTCCGCAATGGGACACTGGTACTGGTGGCCGCCCAGCGCTGGGGTGTAACAGGCGGCGATGTAGCCGCAGTGTTTCGGGGAGAGTCCAACTGTTTACGCACGCCCGCTGGCCGAACCACTGCGGATACATCGCTAAGCACTATGCCGGGTGCCGGACTATGCCGGGTGAGATGAGATTCGCCTGATTCCAGAGGAGATTCGTGAGTTGGTACCCGGCATAGTCTCCAACGGCGAAAGTCGGATTAGCCTAGGGTTTGGGCGTGAACCCGTGTGCAATGAAGAAATGGCAAGGGTGTGGATGTGGCTGGCTGGCGGTCATTTTGCAACGTTGGTTCGGGCACCTGGAATTTCTCTTCAAAATCAACGTAATTCCTGGGGGCTGGGCATCAATGCAGGCGGCGTAAATTTCCCGTCGAAATCATCCGGCCGCCACGGCCTCCCTCGCCACTCTGTGTGCAGGGTGTAGGCAAAGCGGATGGTCCCCAACTTGTGAGTCAGAACAAGACTATGCCGGATGTGTGATACACGGTCTAACTGGCAAACACCTTGGTTTCATCGAGTTCCAAGGGATCGCCCCGTTCCACCCGGCATAACCTCCTCTTCTTCAGCATTTCGGGCGGCAGTTGGGAAACGTCGTTAGCTGTGGCGATAATGAATACAGGAGCATTTTTCTCCTGCATCCGCGAGATGAAGGAGCCAAAGACCCTGTTTGATGTCCCGCCGTCAGTTGACTTCGAGCTTTTGGTGCCGCTGAACCCTTTCTCTATTTCGTCGTTGCAGGCTCTACGACATGCTTGCGATCTCAGCCGGCTCAGCCTCCACTGGAGCCGGATCGGCTCGCCGGGGCTCTTGGCTCTTCCGATCAACTCTGCGCGTCGCGTCCCGAGGCCCCTTTCCTGTCATCGGGACCGAGCAGGTTGAGGACTGGCCATCTTGGCCCACCACATCCACCGCCAGCACGATGTCCACGGGGAGTTCCTTGGGTTTTAGCGTGCGCGAATCCCGCACCGTGTTGACAGGCTGCCCGGTTTTCCGCATCAGATCGTTTTCGCGGTACAGGTTCGGCCACGGGAGCGAGTGGTAGGGCGACACATGGAACTCGAAGCTGGCAAACGTCTTGCTCAGGCGGTTTGCGACCTGCACGGGGTCTGATGCCAGCTCGATGGCGTTTTTGCTCAAGTACTCCACGAACTCCCGGCTGTTCCTCGGAAGGCCCTCGCGCCCAATGTAGGACCCGTCGGCGTGGATGCCTTCCGGGCCGTAGTTGAGGTCCATGAGATTTTGAGTAACGCCGCCCCAGTAGGTCGCCTCCAAGGTGTCCCGAAGGCCACCAGGAGCCGCCATCCGATCGTTCACGTCGAGCAACAGCGCATCGAACGCGGTGCGGTTGGCCGGCCCAAGCTCTTCCAAAGCAACGGTAATGTTCAAGAACCCGTTGTGTTTGGCGGTGAGGCTCTTGAACACGGAGTGGAACGGCTCGACCTTCTTCCGGTAGAGCGCGCGCGCGGTCCCGGCCTTGGCGAACTCATCGGCCTTGGACTGGTACATCGCGCCGAACTTCCTGTTGATGACGTCGGCCGCGTTCTCGATGATGCTCAGGCCTCTCTCCGGGGGCATCGCGACGCGCTTTTCAGCCACCAGCGCCCGGAAGCCCTTCAGAGCTTCTTTCCGGCAGGCATCCTCAATCGTATCCTTCTGCCGCTGGCCTGCGGCAAATTCCTCGAACAGTTGCGAGCGAATGGCCTCAACGCGCAACTGCTCCCTCTCGAAGTCGGGCCGGAGCTTTTCCGTCAACTCCTTCATGAGCTTGATGCGCTCGCGGTGCGCGGTGGGGAGGAACTCAACGATGTAGCTCTTGTTTGATACGGCCTTGGCCGCCAGGTCGTTGAACAGGCGGTTCATGACGGTATCCAATGAGCCATCCGCCATGTGCGTGAGATGCACGGGGGCGTTGGGGTCGGCCATGTCCACCAACTTGGCATTGTGCTGGAGAATCTTCTGGTGCTGTGACTGGGGCAAGGCGTGGCGCGTCCGGCCCGCCTCGTAGATGTATGCCTTGTTCTTGTAATCATACATTATGTACTTTGCCTTGACCGGCTCGGGGTTGCTGATGACCCCCGCGGGGATTTCAACCGGCAACCGGTTCACCAGCTGCACGAAGAAGTGCTGCCTCCGGTCCATCGTCAGCACACGCGTGACGCCCTTGTCCTCGTAGCTGTAGTAAAACTTCATCGGAGGGCCGACGCCCTTCTTGGCTGGGTTCTCGCGCTGGTTGGTTTCGCCGTAGCGGGAAACGGAATGGTAGGAGACACTGGCGCCTTCGGGGACGCCGAAAGCCGCGGCGATCTGCCTCGGCAGCGCCAGGGGCCCCGGCCGGGATGTTACCGCAGACAGTTGGCGGGGGCGGCTCAGCGCATTGAGGAACATGGATCCATTCATCGTGAGCAGGTAGTATGGCACGTACTTCAGGAAGAAGGGCCGCTGGGTGCCGGAATAGCTGATTCCGGCGAAAACGCGATTCATGCCGCCCCGCTCCGCGTCGTCCAGCGACTGGTCCTCAGTGGGCTTCGCATCGAGGTAAACCTCGCCATCATCAATCGGCAGCTTGAACACACTGCCCATGACCCGGCGGAGGTGGTTGAACGACTGAACCGTCTCGAAATCTGCCGGGGACAGGCCATTTTCCATCGTCTTGGCCTCGCCCGCGGCCTGGGCGACGTAATCCCGCGAGTCCCTGGCCAAAAGCTCAATGTTATCCGCCACAACCTGCTTAAAGTGGTCGTAGCCGCCCACCTTTTGAACAATTTCGGCCCGCTGCAGGTCCCCGAACAGCCCTTTCAAGCGGCAGAAATTTTGATCCAAAGTCGTACAGGCAAACGCGCCCTTCGGGTCGGCCGGATCATCGGGCAGCGACATGATGATCTCTTCCACCAGCCCCATGACCCCCTCGCCTGCGCTCAAGCAGTTCAAGGCCACGTCGGTTCTGAGGTAGAGGCCATCGCGCGAGGTCACTGATTCGCCTGCGATCGGATTGAGACTGAGCAGGACCGGGTGCCGCGATGGAGTGGTCGCGCCGATCACCCCCGCCCGCAGGCTGCCGGCGGAAACGGGCAAGGCAGAGCTAAGTTCTTTGGCGTAGACCATCTGCAAGCCTTTAATGTCCTCACTTGTAAGAGCCATGCTCGCTTTCATGATTATATTGTAAGGCGGGGAGGGTGTATTGGATGGAAAAGATGATTCGATGCGAGAATTCCGCGAACACACTTTGTGGCCGTATAATAGGACAGCGCCATGCCATGAGTAACGATGCACAGAATCCAGGAACAGGGCCTTCCTTAGAGGGAAGTCCGACGGCGCGGGCCGTCCAGCAGAAGTCGGGCGGCAAGGACCCAAAGGATGTTCTCGCGAAGTACCAGGCCCGACTGGGAGCCGACCATCCAGACTGCAAAAACCTCCGGGAAACCATCTTCCGCAAAGAACCGGCGCAAATCAAGCAGGCGATGGATAAACTGGAGGGTGGGGAGAACCATGATGGAACCGAGGCCGCCCCCGCGGAACCCCGCGCGCGGTTTCCACTCTGGAGCCTGGTCTGGATCGTCCTGGTGAGCTCCGGCCTGTTCGGCCTCACCGCTTGGTATTTCAGCAGGCACCTCGGTGAAATTCTGGCCAAGCAGCCCAAGCCGCCAACATGCCTCTACTACGGCTCCGAACTTTTGGGCGGGAAGACCAGCCAGGAGTTTGCCAACGATATTGTTCTGGGAATGTACAATATTAAGCCCGAAGGCGTCATCTTCGTAGGGCACCAGCTGGCAAAGAAAGAGGTTGTGGAATACCTGAGCGCCATCTCTGGGACCACGCAGGTCAAGGTGCTGATCGGCACGGACGCCACGGGTTACAACCCGCTGGACAATCCTGAGTCCTTCCTCAAGCAATATCTCAACAAAGCCGAACTTCGAGAGGCCAAGTATCCGATCCGCTCCCAAGTTTTGATCGCGGTCAACACCACCACCCGGCGGGGCATGGCGCTGGTTGGCACCTATCCCTACGATGTCAACGATGCATCCAAAGGGGAACACCTCACCGTGTGGATTCGCAACTACGACGATTGCGTTGAGATGTACAACGCTTTCAACAAGCTGTTCCGCGGCAAATAAGGCATCATGGACGAACCACAGATCACTCAAGGGCAGCCGCTGCCCATCCTCAAGATCCCGCTCGCCTTTTACGGATTGCCTTCGGACATTTCAGCCCCAAGGAGGGCCGGGGACATCGCCCGGCTGGATCGGTATGTCGGCCGCCTCACCGGAGAGCTCATGTCGATAATTAAGAACGCCAAGGCCAGCAACGATGCAAGGTTTGCAGACGGCCTTTACCAGGCTGTCAAGATCATGCCGATAGCAATATTTCGGATCCCTGACAAGTACGAGGTGCCCGCCAGCCTCTTTACGATCCTGCACGATCACATCTACTACGTGTACAGCGCCTACAAGGCCTCGGCAACGCCGGATCCCAACCTCGAATACCTGCTGGGCGGATATCCCGAATACCAATACCACATGTTGTCGGACCAGATAGGCCACGGGGAAGTCCTCAGCCAGTCGGAGGAGAACTCCGTCCATGCCATGTTCAACAACCCGTTCTGGGCCATCAAGTGGCTCGAGCGCCACTTTGTGGACGATACCTACAAAGAGATGCTGCGGCACATCTACAACCTGAAGGACCACGATGCCTGGGCCGCGCACTGCTTCCACTGGCTGAAGACCAGGACCGCGACCCCGGAGATGAAACGGGAGGAGCTGGCCAAGGTGCTGAGCGTTTTTGGGAACCAGCCCTACATCGCTATCATCACCGCGTTGGAGTTCCCAGACGTTGAAGTGGGGCCGTTGCTGTCCGCGGTGCAGGATTCGCCCATGTGGTCTTGCAACTGGCTGCGGCTGACGAAAAACCGCGGTGTGAACCACAAGATGATCGAGACCCTGCTGGGATGCGCACCCTGGTGCATCCAGTACATCAACGATGTGAACCCTCCGGACGCCGCCGAGCTCCTGGAGCAAATCAAGCTGAGGCCCAGAAACCCGTGGTGGAACGAATGGTTGGACATCTATCTGGAGAAATGGAAGCAAAACCGCACCTAACGTAAACACCATGGATTTAAACCCGTCTCAGCAGGATGCTGTGACCCGGGATAGCAAGCGGCTGCTGATGCTGGCTGGCCCGGGTACAGGCAAGACCGAAACGCTAACCGAGCGGATCAGCCACTTCATCCGGAGCCACGGAGTTCTGCCAAATCAGGTGCTCATGTTCACGTACACGAACAAGGCGTCCGCCAATATGACCGCGCGGGTG
>Ga0302320_10006413_pt1 | contig 26095 bp, 18 predicted proteins | sample Bog_T0_3_FD_202130 | JGI IMG/M metagenome (GOLD analysis project Ga0302320, IMG submission 202130) | Peat permafrost microbial communities from Stordalen Mire near Abisko, Sweden - Bog_T0_3 | ecosystem: Environmental > Terrestrial > Soil > Wetlands > Peat | place: Sweden: Abisko, Stordalen Mire... | reverse complement strand
GAATTGTTGAACTGGCCAGGGAACGGCAGCATCTGCCCAATTTCTCCCCGGCACTTTACCACGCCGCTATCGAGCAGGTGTCCGAGGAAGCGCAAGACATTGACTTCCGGGAAAGCGTCAACGTCCGTCCCGCCCGGCGTTTCGGTTGGGCGGCCGCGGGCTTGCTCGCCTGCCTGGTCGCTTTGGGTGTGATTCTGCCGCGCGCCAGTTGGAACGCCGTCGTGCGCTGGGCCGAACCGGGCGCCGGCGTCGAGCGCTACACGTTGGTCGCGCTGAACGGATTCCCGACGAAAATGTTCGTGGCGCACGGCGAGTCGTTTGATGTTTCCGGGACGGTGCAATACCGGTCGTTCTGGAAGCCGGCCCATGTCGTGAGCTGGTTTGGCAACGAAACCAAATTGGAGACGTCTGTTAAATCCGGACAAATTCACTTGCAAGTTCCGGCGCAAGTGGAGGACGGAACCCTGCACGTGAAAGTGGGCGACGCGGTGGCGGAAATCACCGTTTTGCCCAACCATCGTCCCTCCCTGCAACAACTGGCCGCGTCCATCCGGCTCCCGGATTATTTGCGTTACCCGGTCGAATCTGTGCCTGTGCAAAACGGCTCGATGCACGTGCTCGAAGGCAGCAAGATCAGTTTCCTCGGAACGATCAGCCGCCCGCTCGCCTCCGCTGCGATGCAAGGAACCGGCCAGGGAAGGGAAGATCTGAAGGTCCTCGGCGCGAGCTTTACCAACGAGTCCTCCGTAACCGCCTCCACTGGCGAACTGGCCTTCAGTTGGCGTGACGAACTGGGTCTGACCAATGCCGCTCCGTGGCGCCTTTCCCTGCAAGAGGACAAAGACGATCCACCCATACCCGACTTGCCCGATTTGCCGCGGACGATGGCGATGCTTTCCACGGACGTGCTGCATATCCAGGCGGAGGCCCAGGATGATTTCGGCGTGCGCGATCTCGGCCTGACGTGGGACGTAATTTCGGACACCGCCCTGCCGGACGTAATGTCAACCGAAGTCAAAATGGACATGCCGACCGCCCAGCAGAAGAAAGCCGGTGAGGAATTCATCTGGAGCCCGTCGGTCTATCGTATTCCGCCGGACAGCTCGGTCGAGTTGCAGGGATATGCGCGCGACTATTTTCCGAAACGCGAGCGGTCGCGGACGGCCTCGTACGTCATTCACGTTCTCAGCCCCGAGTCGCACGCGGAAATGGTGCGGCAGGATCTCGAGTCGCTCATGGCGCAACTCGAAGACGTGGCGCGGTTGCAGGAGAAAATTGTGGCGGACACCAAGGACGTCAACGAAAACGCCACCAACACTGCGGGAGCCTTGCAGGCGGAGCACTTGAACCAAAGCAAGGAAGACCAGATGCAGAACGCAGAGCGCCTGGAAGCCTTGCGCCAGCAAGGTGAAAATACCGTGCGCGAAGCCATGAAGAATTCGCTGATCCCCGCGGACACGATCCAAAAGTGGGGTGAGACCTTGCAGCAATGGCAGAAATTGTCGGGCAACCAAATGCCGGAGGCGGCGCGGGCGATGGAAACCGCCGCCCAGGACGCGAAGTCGGCGCCGTCGCCAGCGAAGTCCTCGTCCTCAAGTTCATCTTCCAGTTCGTCGTCTTCATCCGCCAGCAAGGAGCAGGAGAAGGAGGACGCGAAACGCCGCGCGCAGGAACTGGCCGAGGCCCAGAAACGGGCCGAGGACGTTCTCGCCGCATTGCGGAAGATGGAACAAACCGCCAACAAGAACCTGGATGATTTGCAGGCGCTCACGCTGGCCGAACGGTTGCGCAAGGTCGGCAAATCGGAGAAAGTGCTCGGCAGCGAATTGACCAGCAACCTTGACGACACCATCGGCCTGCCGCCGCAGGAATTAGCGGAAAAGTTCCGGAAGCTAAACACCACGTTTGTCAAAGCCCAGGGCGACGCGCATGACGAATCGTCGTCCTTGCAGAACGAGATCAGCCGTTTTTTCGAGCGCACCCAAAAGCCGACTTACGGCCAGGTTTCCAAGGACATGAAAGAGGCCCGGGTCTCGGACGAACTGGAGCGCATGGGCACGTTCATCCGCAGCAACATCACCGTGAAAACCTCCGGCGACCTGACCAATTGGGCGGGCCGCTTTTACAAATGGGCGGACGACCTCGAACCCAAGCCGGGCGGCGGCGGCGGTGGCGGCGGGCAATCCCTAGACTTGACACAACAATTAATCGCGCTCCTGCGCCTGCGCGGCAAGGAATCCACCTTGCGCGACGACACCGGCCTGCTGGAATGGACCAAATCCACCATTCCCGATTACAAGGACCAGGCCAGCACGCTGGCGGCCAACCAGGGGAATTTTGGTGAAGCGCTCGAACTTATTCACAAGGCAACGCCGGTTGCGCAATTCGACGCGCCATTCAATCAAATCGCCAGCACCATGAAGGAAGCCCAGGCATTGCTGGCCAAACCGCAGACCGATGCCGTCACGGATGGCACGGAAGGGCGCGCGGTGGATCAGCTTTCTGATTTGATCAATTTGATCAACGAGAAAGGCCCGTCCGGCAGCGGCCAGAGTCCGCCACAGGATGATGGCAAATCGGAGGAAATGGCGTTCCTGACGCAATTGGCCAAACAGAAAGGCCAGCCGGGCACACAACCGCCCCGCGGCGGAAACGGCAGCGGCAATCTTTCCGGCGGGACAACCGACCGGACCGGACGCGGGGCGGCGGGAGATGTCACCGGTCGCGGCGCTGCGGGTCGAAGTGTCAACCGCGCGGAAGGCGTCATTCAGAGCGCGCCGGTCGAGTTTCGCGACGCGCTCGAATATTATTTTCACAATGTCGAGAAGCCGAAAAACTAGCGGCCTGGCGGTCTGGCGAAGGCACCTGTCGGCGATGGACATGGTAGGGCGGTGCTATGTCGCCGCCCTGAATTCGGGATTTGGTGGGGATGGGCTTATGGCAATAGCACGACTGCGGCGGTCGGATGCGCGTTTCTTCGGAGAATATGGGGCGGCGGCGCAGCACCGCCCTACCAATATGGAGATGGGTCGCGGCTTGATTCTGCTCGTGCTTCTCGCCTGTCTGGCGCCTTTTGCCACGCTGGGACAAACCACCTTCAACGGTTCAGCCGACATCATTCCTGAGCAGGTGGATCGTATGTATGTCAAAGGTTTGGACTATCTGATGCACTCCCAAGCACCGGGCGGCAACTGGCCTGACGAGGCGATGAGCACGCAGGCGGCGATCACCGGTCTGGCGGTGGTCAGCATCCTCGCACACGGCGACGACCCGAATTACGGGCCCTATTCCCAAACCGTCCATCGCGGCATTGATTACCTCATCAAGCAGCAAAATCAGAACACCGGCTACATCGGTCCCACCATGTATAATCATGGGTTTGCCACGCTCGCGCTGGCGGAATCTTACGGCATGGTGAACGATGATCGGTTGGGCATCGCGCTGCAAAAGGCCGTCCGCCTCATCGTCACCTCGCAGGAAGCCAACGGCTTCAAGGCCTGGCGTTATGCGCCGGAATCGCGCGACGCCGACACCACCGTCAGCGGAGCGCAAATGGTGGCACTTTTGGCTGCGCGCAATGCCGGCATCCCCGTTCCCGAGAAGAGCATCCAGGACGGCTTGCATTTTTATTTTTCCTGCCAATCGGGGGACGGTGGCATCGGCTACACCGGAGTGGGCGGGCCAAACGGGACCCGCACTGCCATCGGCTGTGTCGTAATGGCGCTGGCCAAGGACAAAAACTCGAGCAATTTCAAATCCGCCTTCGAGTTTCTCAAGAACGCCGGCGACGACATGGGGTATCCCGCCTATTTTCGGTATTACGCTTCCCAGGCGTTTTTTCATGCCTCGCCTGACTCCTGGAATGAGTGGAATCGGAACAATATCAAAACGCTGCGGTCCAGCCAAAACGATGACGGCAGTTGGGAGGGGAGTTTCGGCGCGACTTTTAATACCGCCGGTTCTTTGCTTTCTTTGGCCCTCAATTATCGTTACCTCCCGATTTATGAACGCTGATCTGAAATGGGAGAGGGCGATGGGCAATAATAAGGTTTTGGCAGGGTCATTGCGCCGAGGCGGCTGCGGGCGAATCGGCGCGCTGCTCGCGTTTATCCTCTTGCTGGCGTTCGCGCTTTCCTTCTCATCAAGAGGCCAATCACCCGCCCAGTCCACTTCTACCAACTCGAGCGAGTTGCTGCAATTTCTTGACGGCACCACCCTGCACGGGGCGCTGGTCAGCGTGGATTCCGGCCACGGTTTGCGCTGGCGCCATCCATCCGCGAAGTCTGATTTCGATTTGTCGCCCACCCACTTGGACCGCATCCGTTTTCCCCAGGCCAATTCGGTGGCCTTGACGCCTAACTGTCATCTATGCTTCGCCGGCGGTGATGATCTTTACGGCACGCTGCTCTCGCTCGACGCCGAGACCCTGCAATTCAGCACCTGGTTCGGTGGCACTGTTAGAATTCCGCGGTCTGCCGTCCAAAGCATCGCCTTCCTGCCGAAGGGTTATGCGATCGTTTACGAAGGGCCTTCGGAGGCGTCGGATTGGAAGATCACTTCCGGGCAGCAATACGTCAACGCCGGGGGCGTCCGGATTCAACTCAATGGGGCCAATTTTCAGGGGAATAACATGGTCGTGTTGGGGAACGGTCAGGTTATCTTTGGCGGCGGCGGTAATCTGGCGGTTCTGGCGGGTCCCACCAACTGGACGTATCGGGACGGGAGTTTCGTCAGCGCCGGCAGCGGCACGCTGGGCCGGAATTTTGGATTGAAAGGTTCCTGCACCATCGAGTTCGATCTCACCTGCAACGGCTCGTTCTCGCTCTTGATAAACCTCTACAGCGTGGCGGTGGATCGGGTTGGCTCCTATGGATCGGCGCGCCCGGGCGTGTTCATTTTTAACGGCCAGAGAGTCATCACCGGCGAGGACTCTTCGGATGCGGCCAATCGCGGCTCGCTGCTGGTCCAGTTGAGCGATACGCAGGCCGTGTTGTTGCGCAACGCCAAGAACTGGCTTTCCCCCGATAATCACGGCGAAACCATGACCAATATCGATACCCACGGCCGGCCTTGCCACGTTACATTTTCTTGTAACAAGGAAGAAGGCAGCCTCACCCTCATGGTGGACGGGGTGACGGTCAAAAAATGGGGGGACATCACGGGCTTCGACGAGATGGGGGAAAACCTGGTCTTCCAGAATCAGACCTTCGGCAGCACCATCGGCTTGAGCCATTTCAAGGTCAGCAAATGGGAAGGCAAATACGAGCCCGGCGTTGCCACTGGAGGAGCCGTCGGAGATGACACGGTCTCCTTCATCAATCACGACCGGGCCGGTGGAAAAGTCGAAGGCATCACCGACGGCAAATTGGTGTTGGTGCTGGGCGGGAACACTTTGCATATCCCGGCCGAACGGGTTCGCCAGATCGATTTCGCGGAGTCCAGCGCCGTCCGCGAACCGCGCGGCCCGTGGGAGGTCCGGGCCGTTTTCCCCGGCGGCGGCAGCGTCTCTTTTCAATTGGCAAAATGGGATGAGCAAGCCGTGAGCGGTCGCAGCGCTCTCTTTGGTCCGCTGGCCTTTCTACCTGCGGGCATCCGCGAAATTCAGTTCAACCTCGACCAACCGAGAACCGAACCGGTCGTGCCAGTGGAGGATGAATACGATGCGCTCGACCAATAGACTTTTCGCCGACCCGTTCTGGAGCACGCCCGCCCTCTGGCGCTTTCGGAGTGGCCGCGGCACCCGGCAATCCAATTTCAACTTGGCGCGTCTCGGCGGGTGGCTAACGCTTTGGCGGACTATCCTCTTCACCGCTCTTTTCTTTCTCGCCGCCGCCGTCGGCGCTTTCGCCGACGATTCCACCAACATCCCGTCCGATACCCTGTTGCTGCGTAACGGCGACCGCCTCGACGGCGGGCTGGCCTCGATTGATGCCCAGCACACGTTGCGCTGGAAACACGCCGATGTCCCAATACCCATCGAGTTTAAACTCGACAGCGTCTCCGAGGTCGAATTCCATCCGCCACCACCGCCGGCGCGCGATACCAACTTCCCCTGCCGTCTGGCATTGGCCGGCGGCGATGCCATGGAAGGCAACGTCGTCTCGTGCAGCCGCGATACCCTCATCCTGCAAACCTGGTATGCCGGGCAGTTGAAGATCCCGCGCAAGTTCGTGCAATCCATTTCCCTTCTCCCCACGACCCCGGACATCTTCATGCTCACCGCGCCGGACGGCTGGACCCAGGGCACCGCCGCGGGAGTTTTGGGGACGGAATCCGGGCGCTGGACCTACCGTGACGGCGCTTATTACGCGGACAAATCCGCCTCCGTTGCCCGCGACCTAAAAATACCCGACGGCGCTGATCTCCAGTTCGACCTCGCCTGGAGCGGTTCGCTCAGCCTTTCCCTCGCGCTCTACACCGATTCGCTGCAGCCGCTTCTCATCGCGGACAAGGACAAGGCACCCGATTTTGAAGGATTCTACAGCGTGCGCTTCCAGAGCATGTTTGTGGACGTGGCGCGCATCAAGAAGAATGAAAACCCGGTGGTTTACCTGCCCGCCGTCGTAGTTCCGGCCTTCTCACAAACTAACCACGTTCACATTGATATCCATGCGGAAAAGAAGTCCGGCCGGCTGGCGCTGGCGGTGGACGGCCAAACGTTGCAAGTGTGGAAGGACACCAATGGCGTGGTCGGCAACGGCACCGGGATACGATTCGTCCACAATGTCACCCCCAACGGCCATGACATGATCAAGATCAGCGACCTTCGCATGGCTCCCTGGGGCGGCGTCTGGGAAAATAATCCGATTGACGCCGTCGCCGCCGAACAGGATGTCGCCTCGCTGACCAATTCCACCTCCGTGGCCGGCACGTTTGAATCGCTGGTGGACGGCAAGCTGACGATTCGCTCCAAACGCGACAACGTGGAGGTGCCACTCAGCCGCGTGCGCCGCATCTCCTTTTTTTGGCCGGAAGATGACGCCGCCAAACTTCCGACCGAAACGTTTCACGCGCTGCTCGATCACGGCGCCCGCATCGCCCTGCAAGTGGAAAGCTGGACCGCAGACGGCGTCAAAGTTCGCAGCCCGGAATTTGGCGACGCCAAATTTGACCCGAAAATCTTTCACAAACTCGTGATCGCACCCGTTGACGCCCCCGCCGCGCCGCGCACTCAGGAAACACCGGGCCAATAAACTGCCATTGCCATCCTGCCGCATGAATACGGCAGTGAAGAATTCCGTCCCGCAATCAGCATCGCCCCCCGCTAAAAGATTCTTGTTCCCTGCCCGCGAGACTACGTGTAAGATCACGCTCATAGACGACCCGATGCCAACAACTTTTGAGAATTTGGAAATACCGGGGAAGGTGCTTTTTTCCGAGGGCAACGGCATGTTGCTCAAGTTGGAAATAAAGACGGCGTGGAGCCGCGCCGAGGTGTATTTGCACGGCGCGCACGTGACCCATTTTCAAATTAATGGCCAGGCGCCGTTGCTGTTCATGAGCCAGTTAAGCCGCTTCGACGAAGGCGCGCCGATTCGCGGCGGTATTCCGGTGATCTTTCCGTGGTTCGGGGCGCGCGAAGGCGAACCGGCGCACGGCTTTGCGCGGACTCAGCTTTGGGAAATGCGCGAAATCTCGCCATTGAGCGATGGCGGCCTGAGCGTCCGGCTCCGTCTCCCCGATTCCCCCGCGGCCGCTCTGTTCCCGAAATTCTCCGCCGAGTATCTGGTGACGGTGGGCCAGAATCTGACCGCCGAGCTGGTCGTTACGAACGAATCCCAGGACGAAGATTTTACCTTCGAGAACTGCCTTCATACTTACTTCCACGTCGGGGATATTTCCGCCGTTTCCGTCACCGGCCTGAAAGGCGCTGATTATTTGGACAAGGTAGATGGCTTCGCCCGCAAGACCGAACGCTCCGAACATATCAAGTTCTCGCGAGAGACCGACTCGGTCTATTTGAACACGCCGAACGCCGTGGAGATTCACGACTCGAAGCTGCAAAGGCGCATCCGCATTGAGAAATCCGGATCGCTCTCGACTGTGGTATGGAATCCGTGGGTGGAGAAGGCGCAGCAGATGCCCGATTTTGGCAATGACGAATACCGGCAGATGGTCTGTGTCGAATCCGGCAACGTCGCCGAAAACAAAATCACCCTCCCCGCCGGTAAGACCTCCAGCTTGAAGGCGGTGATCAGCCCCCTGCCGCTGTAATGGGATTATTTGGTTTTTTCCGCCGACCGCAGCAGTTCGTTCGCCCTCGCGCTCAAGACGGACGCTTCGTTGGTATGTCCTTCCTCCAGAAGGATGACGCTTAAGTTCATGCAAGCCTTCCAGGAATTCGGGTTCTTCGCCAGATTGTCCTCCCACAATTTCCGGCCATCGCACATCACGATTTCGCGGTGAATCGTCATCGTGGCCAGCACCACCGCCAACACCCACGCCGCCAGGCGGCCGTCCCAGAAAAGCTTCCTTTGCAAAAACGCCGCGAAGAGAGCAGCGATTCCCGGCAGCGCCAGATATTGCAAATGATCCGCCACCCGCGAATTGGAAAAAAAAGCCAGGTCAATCAGCCCCAGGGCCGGCGCCAGCGCCACCACAAAATAGGCGAACGCAAAAAAGAACGGCCGGCCCCATCCTCGCCGCCATCTCCAAAAGGCGAACATCAACCCGGCCAGCAAAATCGCCGGCGCATACGACATTGCTGCTCCAGGGTCAATCTCCCAGCGGGCATAGATCATCATAAGATTCGTCGGCACAAATGCCTTCCCCAGATAAAACCACACCGCCCACGAACCGCCCAGCAGTCGCACCAGAAGACTGTCGTGAATCACTCCCACGCCGCCATGCACCGCCCGGGATTGCACGGCGATTGCCATCAGCCCCATCAGCACGGCGAGGATGAAAAATGGGGTGCAGCGGTCCAGGTCCTTTTTCGTGACCTGGCCGCGCTGCCACCAGACCAGGAGCAACAACACCGCCGGCAATACCGCCACGGAACTCTTGGCCAGCAGCGCCAAAAAGAAAGCCGCCAGCGAAAGAAAATACCATCGCGTTTCATTCTGGCCGCCCGCCTCCGCTGCCGTGTCCTCTCCACGCAGATACCAGAAAATGCTCCACAGATAAAAAAACTGGGACAGCACGTTTTTGCGTTCGGAGATCCACGCCACCGATTCCACGCACACGGGGTGAACGGCGAAGAGCAGCGCCGCCAGCCAGCAACCCGGAATCTGCAAACGTCGCAGCACCAGCCACAGCAAAACCGCGTTGCCCGCATGAAGCAAAACGTTGATGACGTGATAGCCCAGCGGGTGGGCACCCCAAAGATGCCACTCCACCCAAAAAGACGACAAGGTCAACGGAACATAATCCTCCGCCCAGTTGCCGAACCAGATGGAATACAGGCCGTCTGCCGTTTTGACCGCCGGATTGCCAGTCAACAACCGGTCGTCATCCCAGATGAATCCTCCGCAGATGGCCGGAAGATAGACGAGGATGACCACCAGGACCAATAATAGCGCTCCTGGCCAACGCGGGAAGACCGCCTGTGCAGGAGAGGATTGAGAATTGGCCATTGAAAACTTGTTACCGACTGCATCAGGGCTCCTCGCCCGCGCCGCCGTGGTCCAGGAATACGAGTTGCTGATGGCCGCGCGGGCCGATCAACGCCATTGCCCGGTTCGGGAACAAGGCGAAAAGTTCATCATCGGAAATGACTTTAATTCCGGTGTCGGCTCCCGGATTGGAAACCACCGGCCTGGCGGCAGGTGGCGGCGGCGCCGGACTGACAGTCAAGAATAAACATAGGCCGGCCACCAGCAGCGACATCGTCGCGGCAAGGCCGATTTGCGTCACGCGTTCCCGGCGCCGGCGGCGTTGCAGATACTTTAATCCCGTTTCAAGGGACGCCGCGCGCAAAGCGCCGTCCTCCCCAGCTTCGAGGATTTCCCGCAAGAGCCGGTCTGGTTCAGTTTGTTTCATGGCGCGCGCAACCTGGCCAATATACGTTCCCGCAACTGCCGGCGCAACCGCAGCAGCCGCGATTCCATCGCCTTCTCACTCAAACCGGCCAGCGCGGAAAGTTCCCGCACCGTTTCGCCTTCCAGATACTTGTTTTCCAACAGGCGGCGGTCCTCGGGCGCAAGTTCCTCCAGGCTTTCCTCCAACAACGCGCCGAGGCGGTCCTCGTCGCCGGCGGATTCACTTCCTTCGCAGCGGTGGCCGAGGAAAAAATTCTGGAGGACGGCGAAGTAGCGGCGGTTTTTGCGATGACCGTCGCGGGCGGCATTGCGCGCCACCGCCTTGAGCCAGCACCAAAAAACTTCCTCGTCGTGGAAGACCTTGCGATGCCGCAGCAACCGCAGCAGCGTCTCCTGCAAGGCCTCCTGCGCCGCCTCCTCCTGTCCGCAGGTCACCCCGAGCAGAAACCGATGGAGCCTGTCAAAATAAAGACCGTGGAACTCGCGGAAGGCCTCTTCCTCGCCCGCCGCCAGGCGGCGTGTCAACAAGGTGATGCCCGTCGCCGCCGCTTCGCCCGTGGTTCTCACAAGTGGAACTTCTTGCAATGGGATCAATGGGTTGGCGGCGGTGGTGGACACTCGGAATTTACGGGGTTGGCTTGTTGGTTTGATCCCTCATTTGTTTTTCTATGGCTAGCTTCTCATTCTCCGCCTTCAATTCGTGAAGCTTGCTGTTTAGATCGGCGAGTTGCGACCGCAGATCAACGTCCGGCTGCGTTTCTCGACTACGCGTTTGCAAGGTCTTCATGAGTCCGTTCAGCATATCGAGTTCCTGATTTTCCCCCGGCGGCGGCATGATCAGTCCGTCCAGTACCGTCCGGGCAATCCCAAGCGAGTCGGAATTTCCCATCACGATCAAAAGGTTGGCCCCGGAATGAAATTCGTAGTTTAGTGGCTGGTATCCATTACCCAAAAGTGTCAAGGTCTGGTTGACGACCGATTGCGCTGTTGACACCTGTTCCTTCCTGAATTTTTCATTGGCGGCGGAGTCAGCGGGATTTTCGGGGTGCGCCTTGCTTAACCGGGCCAGATAGTCGGTCAGGTTGAAGACTTCGACCCGCGCCGCCGCCGGCAGAGGTTTGGGCGCGGTCGGCACGATCCGGTAGAGCGGCGGGCTGTTTTGATGCGCGGCGGGCGGCACGTTCCACTTGAATACATTGCCGGCGGCAACTTCGAGCGCGTCCAGTTCCTGATCAATTTCGGTGGCGTGCAATTTGAGATCGCCCACCGGCGCATCGGCCAGTTCGGGGGCGAGGACGAGGTTGGCGTCGGGATGAAGTTCGCGCAGGCGCTTGACCACCTCCGCCAAGTTCGGAGCAGCGTGGCGCGGTTCCTGGCCGGTCGGTCGCAACAACACCCCGTTTTCGATGACAATTTCGTAAAGGTCGGAGTTCGCCGGTTTGCCCGAACTGGCGACGCCAGCCTGCCGAGGCGCGGGCAATGCCCCGGGCGGTTGGGCATGGGCCAGAAGCGGCAGCAAGATCAACAGGCCGAGGAGGCGGCGAAACATAACGTTTGTTTTCATAAATTTGTAGCAGGAACAGGGATGGTTTGCGTTCATCTTCTCCCAAAACACGCCGCCCGCGCTCCGAATCCTTCAAAATATCCGCCGCCGTCGTGGCCTTGGCGCCCCCTCGAACGCCGCTGCACTTTGTCTTTGGATTCGGGTGCTGCAAAAAAAGTGGTTTGATCAGGTCGGATTTGGTCACATGGTTGGGGACAATCAGCGGCTGGCTTGCAAAGCAAGTAATGGGATGGGACTGATAGGCCGAACAGGGCATAGAGGGCGGATAGGAAGCAACGCGGCTGGCACACTTGCGCTACCGGACCATACGAACGATTCAACTTTCATGGGATTAAGGTGGCACGGGTTTGGAGAAAGTGCATTCCCACGGTACGGACGATTTTGCGATTTTTCGAATAAAAGCCGCCCACGGTGGGAATGATTTGCTGCCGGCGCCTATGGCTTTTGCGGAGGAAGTGCAAATAGTTAGGACACCTACACGAGTTGTTCATTTCCACCGTTCCAGGTTTTTTTGGGCCTCGGCGTAATTCGGGTTGAGGCGGAGAGCTTCTTGAAACTGGCTGATGGCCTCGTTTCGCCGGCCCCGCTGGGCGAATGCGATCCCGAGATTGTTATGGGCCTCGGCGTAATTCGGGTTCAGGCGGAGCGCTTCCAAGAATTGGCTTTGAGCCTCATCAAATTGACCGCGCAAGAGGAGCGCGCCTCCGAGATTATTATGGGCTTCGACAAAACTCGGGTTGAGGCGGAGGGTTTCTTGAAATTGGCCGATGGCCTTGTCCAGTTGGCCGCGCTGGGCGAGCACTCTGCCGAGATTGTTATGGGCCTCGGCAAAACCCGGGTTGAGGCGGAGGGCTTCCTCATATTCTGCTGTGGCCTCGTCCAACCGGTTCTGTTTGCGGAAGGCAAGGCCGAGATTGTAGTGAGCGTCGGCGTATTTCGGTTCGATGCGTAGAGCTTCTTGGAATTGGCTGATGGCCTCGTCCACCCGGTCTTTGCCGAGAAGAGCGTTGCCAAGATTGGAGCGCGCAATCCAATTGTCGGTAGTGACCTTGAGTGCATGGCGGAAGAGTGTCTCGCTGTCGTGCCAATAAACGATCTGTTGTCGGGTCAAGACAAGGCAGGCTGCCAGCGCGGCAACGCCGGCTGCCGCGACTGGAACCTCAAAAGTCGCCTGGCGCCGGGCCAGTTCAAAGGCCCCCCAAACAGCAGGGATCATTATCCCCAGCGATGGCAGATACGTATAGCGATCCGCCATGGCTTGTGCGCCAACTTGCACCCACCCGATCACCGGCACGAGCGTCCCGCAATACCAGAGCCATCCCATCAGAAAAAACGGGTAAAACCCGCGCTTCGTCCAAGCCAGCGCCGTAACCACGGCGAGCAAAATCCCCGCCAGCAGCGTTTCGCCCAGTGGCAAATGGCTTGGAAATGGATAAAAAGCCGCCAGATTAACCGGCAGGAACATCTTTTCCAGGTAGCGGCAGTAGGCCAGCAGCGAGTTTTCCATCCGGGCGCCAAGATCGACATTCATCCCGTCAGCCAGCGCGCCCGCGTGCTTCTGCACCAGAAAAGTCACGATGCACCCTCCCAGGGCGAGGACCAAAAAGGGGATCTTCTCCAATAAGGGCAGGCCATGGGAAATCACCCGCGCCCCGTTACCCGGGACATTCGCCGATCGCCGATCGCCGACGGCAAATCTCTTCAGCGGCCAGTAGTCCAACAGCAACATCACGAAGGGCCATGTTACCAGCATTGGCTTGCTCATTAGCCCAAGCGCGAAGCAACCCAGCGCCAACCCGTAGAAGAGTTTCCGCCCCGCCGACCTGCTGCTTGGCGCCGTGGCGTACTGCACGTAAAAAATCAGCGTGAGCAGTCCGAAACATCCGCTCAACAAATCCTTTCTCTCGGCGATCCAAGCCACGGATTCCACCCGCAACGGGTGCAGTCCGAAGAGCGCCGCCGCGATGAGGCTCCGCCACCTTGCGCCTGTCATCCGCAGCAACCACACGAAGACAAGGATTGTATTGGCCGTGTGCAGCAAAACCGCGGTCAGATGGTGACCCCACGGGTTCAACCCGTACACCTGGCAATCGAACATGTGGGAAAGGATTGTGACCGGATGCCAATTGGCTGCCACTACACTGGAAAAGGCCCATGCGATAGCATCCGGCGCCAACCCCTTTTGCACCTGAACGTTGGAAGTGACGTATAGGTTGTCATCGAAGTTGGTGAATTCACAGCCCGTTGCCGGCCAATAGAGTGCCAGCGTCACCAGTCCCAGCAACGCGCCCATCAACCATGCCGGAATCGTGGACTTCCTGGAAAGGGCCTGACTTGGTGCCTTTGGCATACTCGTTGTTGCAAATGGGCGGGCTTGGATTGGTTAGCCCGCCGACTTATGGTCTCGTATGTTGACCCGTTGCCGCAACGCTAAAATGGGCAACTGTCGGCCCTCCCGTCCACCGCTGGCCGGAAGGAGGAGGAAGCGCCGGAGGACCGTCGTCGCTGCGTCGTGAAGCTTTACCATATCCGGGGCGGTTCGCATAAAGGTGCTTTTGGCCGGGCACGTGTGATTAAAAGCGGGTGCGGGACACGGGGCTTTTGGCGGAGCGCGACTGTGTCGAAGACCAGTCGCAGCACGTTGATCAGGAAGGCGCATCGGTGGTTGAATCGTGCGCGCTGCGGCTGATTCTTCGTCGCTCCGCTCCTCAGAACACAGCCGCGCTCCACTGAAAATCCCCGATCATTATCGAAACTCACGAATTGCCACCGAACAGGTGAAGTTGTCGGGCGCGCCACGATCCGTTGGCGGGACGCCGACGGATGCGACCGGGACGGTCGCGATCCAGGAAATTTGCTAACGATTGGGGGTGTATCTGGCAGTCGAACATTCTGCTTCCCACGCCCGCTCATTTTGCATAAAATAAACTCATGCACACTTATTCTGCCAAGGACATCCGTAACTTCGCCATGGTCGGTCACGCCTCCTGCGGAAAAACTCTTCTCTGCGAAGCCATGCTGGCTTGCAGCGGCGCCATCGGCCGCATGGGGCGCATCGCCGACGGCACGACCGTCTCCGACTATCACGTCACCGAAAAACAGCGCCAGATTTCCACCCAGACCTCGCTGCTGCACACCGACTGGCTGGGAAAAAAGTTTAATATAATTGACGCACCTGGCTATCTCGACTTTATCGGCGAGGCCCTTGGGGCGTTGCGTGTGGCCGATTGCGCCCTGGTGGTGATCCACGCCCGCGACGGCATCGGCGTCGGCACCGAGCGGGTCTGGAAGGGGGCGACCGAATTGGGGATTCCAAAAATTATTGTGGTCAACGCCATGGACAAGCTGGCCGGTTCTTTCGACGACAAGCTGGCCACCCTGCGCGAGCACTACGGCGCGGGCGTTTTTCCAATGAACGTTCCGGTCAATCCGGGTGCCGGTTTCGACCACGTTCTCGACGTCATGCGCAGCGAAATGGTCACTTATGACACGTCCGACGGCCGCGGCAAGTTCCGGGAAGAGCCGGCGGAGGGAGAGTGGAAGGAGATGGTGACGCGCCTGCACCGCGAGTTGATCGAGCACATCGCCGAATCCGACGACGCCCTGCTGAACAAGTTCTTCGAGCAGGGCGGCCTTTCCGAGGAGGAGTTCCGCGCCGGCATACACGATGCGGTGCAAAAACAGCACTTCATCCCGCTTTTTTGCACCGCCGCCGAGAGCAACGTGGGCGTGGCGCGCCTGATGGACTTTATCGCCAAATGGGGGCCCTCCCCGGTGGACCGCGAAAACCAGTCCGCGCGCGACGCCAATGACAACGCGATTGAAATTCACCTCGCCAATCACGACCCCGTCATCCACGTCTTCAAGACCATGGCCGAGGAACATTTTGGCGAACTTTCATTTTTCCGCGTCTATTCCGGCGCCGTCCGCTCGGGCATGGAACTCTACAACGCCGACCGCAGCATGACCGAGCGCATCGGTCAAATCTATATATTGAACGGGCGCGAACGCAGCCCGGTGGAGGGATTGGGCGGCGGCGACATCGGCGCGGTGGTCAAGTTAAAGGATACCCACACCGGCAACACGCTCGGCGCTTCCGCCCGGCCGGTCCGCCTGCCCAAGGTCGAATACCCGCGTCCAAGCATCCATGCCTCGCTGGTGTTCAGCGTCAAAGGCGAGGAGGACAAGGTCGCCGCCGGGCTGGCCGCGTTGCACGAGGAGGACCCGACCTTCCGGCACCGGGTGGACTCCGAACTGCACCAGACAATCATTTCCGCCCAGGGGGAACTGCATTTGGAAGTTGTGGCGGAACGGCTGCGCCGGCGTTTCAATGTCCACATCGAACTCGCCGAACCGCGTGTTCCCTTCCGCGAGACCATCGCCATGAAGGCCGATTCCCGTTACCGCCACAAAAAGCAGACCGGCGGGGCCGGCCAGTTCGCCGAGGTCTGGATGAAGATAGAACCGTTGCCGCGCGATTCGGGCGTCGAATTCACCGAATCGTTGACCGGCCAGAACGTGGACCGGGTGTTTGTCCCGTCGGTCGAGGAAGGCGTGCAGAACGCCTGCCGCGAGGGCATCCTCGCGGGTTATAAGGTGGTGGATGTCAAAATCGATTTCTACGACGGCAAAATGCACCCGGTGGATTCCAAGGACATCGCCTTCCAGATCGCCGGCTATTTCGCCTTCAAGGAAGCGTTTATGAAGGCGCGCCCGTGCCTGCTGGAGCCGATTCACCAGATCGAAGTCCGCATCCCGGAAGACTGCCTTGGCAAGGTCATGGGGGACGTCTCGAGCCGGCGCGGCCGAATTCTTGGTATTGACAGCGATGGCCCCTTTCAGGTGATCAAGGCGCTGGTGCCGGCGCGCGAACTTTACCGCTACTCCAGCACGCTCCGTTCCCTGACTTCCGGCCGGGGCGTCCACGCGGAGAACTTCGACCATTACGAGGAAATGCCGCGCGACCAGGAACTCAAGGTAATCGAAGAAGCCAAGCGCCGCAAAGCGGATGCGGCGGTCAAATAAACTCAAATTCGGGAGGGGCGAGCTCCTGCGAGCCCCTATTCCAGTCCGCCATCCCTAAGCCGTAACCATGCAGTTGAAAGAAGGATTTTTGGACAGGATTTACAGGATGGACAGGATGAATTGCGCAAGGAAGCACCCCTCACCAGAAGGTGCAGCGTGATTATCTGGCCAAGCCGGCTCTTCCTTCATCCTGTATATCCTGTTCATCCTGTCTGTTTTCGCTTCTTTGTCTGCATCGCTCCGGCTAAGTCGCGTTATTAGTGCCTGATTATCTTGTGCCATGTGACTGTCGGCAGTGTCTTAATCTAGATTTCAATCTTTCCGCCACCAGCGAATCAAAAATGCGATAATCAAAATGGGAAGCACAAAAAACGCAGATATCCACAATGCCCAATTGAAGAGCCATCCTGCTAACGATCCGGTAACGTCGCATATCATCATATGTTCCACCTCGGTTCCCTTTGAGAATCCGCGCCAATAGGAGCACGGACGACGGTCACAGGCGACGTGACGGGCGGAACCTCTAATACGGTTACGAACCTCGAAGGTCCGGCTTCTTGAACTTCCAGCAGGAACGAAATGACTTGTTGATGCTCCGCCAGCCGCTCTGCCGGTGTCAACTTGAGTGAGTCCTTGACCAGCGACATGTCAATGCCCGCCTCCAGCGCCGCTCGCCAAGCCGGACCAGCATCGGGTGGACAAACGTGTTGCCCATTCATTTGCGCTAGTGTCTCGTCATCAATCACACGCTGGATTATCTCGCTTTTCCGCCATAATTGCAAATCAACTCGCCTTTCGATTTAGCTTGGAAAACCCCTCCTGCGCAGGTACACCGGCAGCGGATGAATTCTAGTCCCTTTGTGAAATCAGGTTGGTTCCGGCGCGTCGCGCTGGCCGGCGCAGTCGCCACCGTGGCTTTGGTGGCGGCGCTTCTTCCTGCTGGGCCGGCAGCCATGCAAGACCCCCCAGCCGGCGGCGACCCCAACAGTTCCATCGCCTCCGCCCTTGGCCTGATGCCGACCAAGACCAACAATCTCCTCGCCCACACCCTGACCGCCACCAACGCCGCCGACGCCTGGGACGAATTGCGCCAGTCGGCCCAGCGCCCGCCGGTGCCGGATTCGTGGCAGTTGCAGGAACCGTCGCCCGCCGAGATGGGCCAGTATTTCCTGCCCTACACCCTCGCCCTGGCGGACAAATCGAAGGATTACTACAGCCGCTTCTCCCACGAGACCAATACGCTGGACGCCCGGCAAATGGAGATGAAGGCGCTCTCCCTCTCCATCGAATTTGGCGCGACCAACCAGCAGGCCCGCTTCGATGCCGTCGAAAAACTGGTCCTCGCCGACACCAATTTGACCGAGGACGACCGTTTCGACATCCGCCGCCACGACATCGAAAAGGTCGAGCAGGAAAAGGGGAAGGACTCCGATGATGAGGTCGCGCTGTTTGCCGAATTTGAGCGCGGCACCCGCGTTTTGCAGAAGGAATTTCCCAACCAACCCGAAGTCCTGGACCGGCTTATGACGATCGCGGAGTTGAGCGATGCGGAAAAGTCACGGGGCATCGTCAAGGAAATCACCGGCAACACCAACACGCCCGAGGAGATCAAGGACGCCGCCACCAACTTGCTGACCAAGCTGGACCGCGTCGGCAAGCCGTTGGCGTTGCAGTTTGACGCCGTTGATGGCCGTCAGGTGGATCTGGCCAAAATGCGCGGCAAGGTCGTGCTGCTGGATTTTTGGGCGACGTGGTGCCAGCCGTGCATGGAGGAATTCCCATCCATTCTGAAAACCTACGATCAGTATCATGCCAAGGGATTTGAAATCGTGGGCATCAGTTTCGATGACGACAAGCAGAAGCTGACCAATTTTGTCGCCGACCAAAAAGTGGCGTGGCCGCAATACTGCGACGGCGTGGCGATGGAGACCAACAAGTACGCCGCTGAGTTTGGCGTCAAAGCCATTCCCGCGCTTTGGCTGGTGGACAAGAAGGGCGTGCTGCGTTACGTCAACGGCCGGTTCGACTTAACCAACAAGATCGAACGTCTCATCGCGGAATAAGCCGATTTCGGCGCGGATTTTCCTCGTCGTGGTTCGGACGCAGAGAGGAGCCGTCGTTAACAAAGTCGTATGAATCATCTGTTCTTTCCCAATGGCGAATTCCTGGGGATCGAATGGTCGGTCTGGAAGGTGGTCGGGTGGATGGGCAACGCCATCTTTTCCACCCGCTTTCTGGTGCAGTGGTACGCCACCGAAAAACGCGGGCAAGTGGTGGTGCCGCCGTTGTTCTGGTGGTTGAGCCTGGCGGGCTCGCTGCTGCTTTTGTCCTACGCCATTTTCCATGAGCGCGATTCCGTATTCATTTTCGCCTACGCCTTCACGTGGATACCTTACATCCGTAATCTCTTAATCCACCGCCGCAACGAGAGGGCCCAAATTCCCTGTCCCGCCTGCAAGATTCCCGCTCCCGGCACCGCCAACTTCTGCGCTGCGTGCGGAACGAAGCTGCCGAAATAACGAGCTTATGAAACCGCTGAAGCGGTTGGCCGGAAGGAGCAGGCGCTTTCACCCAACTGAAGTTGGGTGTTAATGGGAGGGCGCCGGCCCTTATGGCTCGATCACCGTCCGGATATAATTCGTCGCCTTGTCCAGGCCGTCCAACGCCGCATTGATTGCCTTTGCGTCAAGAGGAATGGTCGGAGTCAGCGCCGGCGGAATTTGCAGCTTTCCGCTTCGCGCCAGTTCCAGCAACAGCGGCATCTCCGACGCCAGATGGTCCGAGACCCCGATAATTTCCGCCTCCTTGTTCAGCAAATTTGCGTAGGGCGCCACGGAAAAGTGCTCGCGGGTCAATCCCACCAGCGCGGCGCGGCCCAGGATTCCCAGCGAACGCACCGCGCCGTCCATGGTCTCGGGCCGCCCCACCAGTTCCAGCGCGACATCGACACCACGTCCGTGGGTGGATTCCATAATTTGCCCGGCCGGGTCGCCCTTGCGTCCGTCAATCGGAATGGCGCCAAAGCGGGTGGCCGTTCGCAGCTTGGCCGGATTCACGTCCACCGCGTAAATTTCGGCCGCGCCGAACGCCCGCGCAATTTGCACCGCGGAAAAGCCGAGGCCGCCAAATCCGAAAATGGCCACCGATTCGCCCGCGGCCAGACGCGCCTTGCGCAAGGCGTGCAAGGAGGTCGAGGACGAGCACATCATGATCGCGCCCTGCACGAACGGCACTTCCTCCGGGAGCAGAAAAAGACTGCGCGCCGGCACCTTTACGTATTCGGCGTAACCGCCGTCGCGCTCCTTGCCGATCATCACGCCCGTATCGCAAAACTGCTCCTGCCCGGCGAAACAATGGTGGCACAGGCCGCACGTGGCCAGATAATGCACGCACACGCGCGCCTTCCGGGGAATATGTTTGACGTTTGCGCCAACCTCCTCCGCCACCCCGGAGATTTCGTGGCCGAGGGTCATGGGAAGCGCTTTGACGTTGGACACGCCCGATCGGTAGTGGGCATCCGAGTGGCAGATGCCGGCGGCGTGAACGCGCACCAGCACGTCGTCCGGGCCGAAGGGTGGCACCGGCAACTTTTCCATCCGCAACGGCTTTCCCGTCTCAATTAATCGCACTGCTTTCATGGCTTCAAAGTGTAACCGACTGTAACCGCATGGACAATCCCCTCCGCGCAGGGTATCCTTCGGCATGGGTTCCAGCACGACAGAACCGGGCAAGGCGGCGGAAGCCTCGCGCGGGGTGAAAAGCTACACCGGGCGCGTCGTCTATCTCTACGCCTACGATGTCGCCTACGAAATGAAGCGGCTTCCCGTCACGGAACTGCTCGGCCAGCCCATGGCCCAATTCTCGGTGGATGCCAGCAAACGTAGTCCGCGTCATCTTTTCTTTTTCCGTCCCCAGATGATTCGTCTTCCGCCGATGGAACGCATCGGTCCTCACGGACCGGTGCGGGTGGAACGGTCGGTCAAATTGCTTCCCGTCGGCGCGTTGAGCGTGACGGTTTCCGTGCCGTTTGTTGTTTCCTCCATCGAGGATCTGGTGGTTTACCATGACCTCGCCTTCAGCAACGGCGACCTGCACCGCGAAGTGAATCAACTGGCCGAGGAGGCCCGGCGGGAACTGGCCCCCTATTTCATCCGGCCCGCCGCCCAACTGGCCGATGAGGAAGCCTACACGGTGTTTTGCGTTGATTCCCCCTTGAAGGCGGAGGACGGACGGCCCTTGAGCGCGGAAGATTGGCTGGCGCAACATCGCCGGGAAGTGGCGGCGTTGCTCACGCAGGAAACGGACATCGGGCAACTCTCGCGCCAGGAAGCCAAAGAATCCACCGACCGTTACCTGAGCTATTACCAGAACGATCTCATGGTGCTGGACTGGGACGCCGCCCTGGCCGTGCAGGAGCCGAATCAGCTCGACGAAATGCTCTACGTTTTGGAACTGGCCAATCTGCAACTGGCGGAATTGGAGGCTTACGACCGGCTGCTGGACACGGCGCTGGAACGCTCGTATCGCGATCTGGCGCGCCCCAACAGTCGCGCGCGCGGCGAAGTGATGCAGGAATTGCGGGAAATTCGGGTGGACCTGGCCCGCTTCAGCGACGAGCTTTCCAACATCACGAAATTCTTCGGCGACTGGCATCTGGCCCGCATTTACCAGAACATCTCGGCCCGCTTCCATCTGGCCGACTGGCATCGCACCATTGACGAGAAGCTTAAGACCCTGGACGATCTTTACCAGCTTCTTAACCAGGACCGGATCAACCGCTGGATGCTCAGTTTGGAAATCACCATCGTCGTCCTTTTCGTGCTGGATTTGGCGCTGCTGGTGGCGGGTCTGAAATGAGGGAGATTAGGGGCTCACAGGAGCTCGCCCCTCCCGATGATCGCCCCCTTATTTTTACGCAAGGAGGGCGTTGACATTCTTTTTCAAACGGCGTACATTTTCCGCAAAATAAAGGTTTTAGATCCAAATGTTACTACGAATTTGCTTAATTGTGGCCATCCTTGCCGGTATTGGCACCGTGGTTGTGAATTTTGTCATGGTGAAACCAGCCCTGGAGCAACTGGTGGCCAATCGAGACTCGTGGAAGAGCAAAGACGACACTGAGGTGGCCGAACACAACAAGACCAAGAAAACCCTCAAGGACACCCAGACCAAACTCGACGCCACCACCAAGGCGCTGAACCAGACCAAGAGCGAGCTGGAAGCCGCCAACAACAAGGTCGAGGAGGAAGGCAAGCAGATTACCGACCTGACCGGGCGTTTGACCGATGCCGAAAACAAGCGCGACGCCTTTCAGGCGGCCTTGGGCAAGTTTGAACAATTGCACGTGAAACCGGAAGACATTGTCCAGATGCAGCAGGACATGAAAAAGCTGAATACGGCGCTGGCCGGGGTCCAGGCGGAGAACAAGATCCTGATTGCGAAGAGCAATGAGTTGCAAGAGCGCATTGACGTGCTGATTGGCAAGAATATCGAAAACCCCACCGAACCACCCGGTTTGAAAGGGAAGGTGATTGCCGTCGATCCGAAGTATGAGTTCGTGGTTCTGGACATTGGCCGGGACAAGAACGTGGTGATCCGGGGCGTAATGATGGTGGCACGCGACGGCAAGCTCGTTGGCAAAGTCCGGATTTCCCGCGTGGATAGAACCGAAAGCGTCGCCAACTTGCTGCCCGATTGGAATTTCGGCCAGGTCATGGAGGGCGACGAAGTTTTGTACTAGAATCTAATGAACAGGCTGCTGCGCACAGTTTTATTTGCTTTGCTCATGGCTGGAGCCGCGGGTTTGCTCACCGGTTGCCTGACGGATGATCAGGAAGGCCCCGAAACCCGGCCGTGGAACACTCCGCAGTCGTGGGAAGGCCCGATGCCTTCGACGATCAATCAGGGACGGTAATAGGCCGCGCCGGTCCATTTCAGTATCTCGTAGCGGCGTTCGGCAGAACGCCGCCATTTTTCGGCTAACTGAAAATCAAACAAGCTCCCTCTCCCCTACTTGGCAAACTCAACGCAGCGCGTTTCCCGGACGATGGTGACGCGGATTTGGCCGGGATACTGCAAATCGTCTTCAATCTTCCGCGCGATGCTTCGCGCCAGCATGAAAGCCTGTTCATCGTTTACGGCCGTCGGTTGCACCACCACCCGCAGTTCGCGGCCCGCTTGCAGGGCGAAGCATTTTTCCACCCCGGGGAAGGAAAGCCCGATCCGCTCCAGTTCCTCGACGCGTTTGATGTAGGTGAGGACCGTCTCGGACCGCGCCCCGGGCCGGGCGGCGCTGATGGCGTCGGCCGCGCTGACCAAGGTCCCCAGCAAACCGGTGCAGGGCACTTCGCCGTGGTGGCAGGCCACCGCGTTGACGATCGCCGGCGATTCGCCGTACCGCTGAATGATTTCCGCGCCAACGATGGCGTGCGCCCCTTCCACTTCATGGCTGACCGCCTTGCCGATGTCGTGCAACAAACCGGCCCGCCGCGCCGCCGCCACGTCCGCTCCCAGTTCGGCGCCCATCATGCCCATCAATTGCGCGACCTCGATCGAATGGCTGAGAATATTCTGCGAAAAACTGTGGCGGAAATGGAGCCGGCCCAGCAGTTTGATTATCTCGAGATGCATCGGCGCCAGCGCCAGTTTCATCACGGCCTCATTGCCAGTGCGCAGGATAACGTCGTCAATTTCCTCCGCCACCTTGGCCACCACTTCCTCGATGCGGGCCGGATGAATGCGCCCATCCAGGATCAGCCGTTCCATCGCCTCCCGCGCGATTTCGCGGCGCACCGGGTCAAAGCCGGACAGCACCACCGCGCCAGGGGTATCGTCAATCAACACCGTGACCCCGGTGGCCGCTTCAAAGGCGCGGATGTTGCGCCCTTCGCGTCCGATGATCCGCCCCTTCATCTCGTCCCCCTTAATGTTGACGGTAGCGGTCGAAGTTTCAAAGCTGTGATTGCCGGCGTAGCGCTGGATCGCCAGGCCGATGATCCGGCGCGCCTTCTCCTCCGCCTGCGCCTTGGCTTCGTCGAGAATGTGCTGCGATAATTGCGCGGCGTCGCGCAGGCTGGTGGTTTCGATTTCCTGCAGGAAGGCGGCCCGGGCCGAGGCCTCGTTCATTTTGGAGAGTTCCGCCAACCCCTCCTGCCGTTGTTTCAGGAGAATCTGGCATTTCATTTCGCGCTTCTCCACCTCGGCGAGTTTCGCATCCAGATCCTCGCGCTGCTGGCGAAAGTTCTTTTCCTCGCGCACGAGGTTTTCCAGTTGGCGGTTGACCAGTCCCTCGCGCTCGCCCAAACGTTGTTCCGTTTCCGCGCGCAGCTTCAGCGCCTCCTCGTTGGCGGCCAGCCGGGCGTCGCGCACGATGGCTTCGGCCTCCTTTCGCGCCGCCTCCAGCGCTGCCGTCCGTTCGCGGTTCAACGCCGCGGAGCGGTTGCGTTCGAGGAGCCGGCAGATCCAGAACCCCAACAGGATGCCGCCGAAAAGAATGATGGCGCCGGCGATAATCAAATGGGTTTGACTCGTCATGGGCAAGTTACCCCGCAGCCGGGAATTCCATCCATTGGGTTGGTGTTAAAATACAATTCACTGACATGTCGTGCGGTTCCGCCGGAATCGGTTCAATTATCTGCTCGTCAAAGGCGACACCACAACGGGTCCCGGTCACTTCTGCCAGGAGGCGGTCATAATACCCTTGGCCGCGTCCCAGCCGGTGCCCGGACAGGTCATAAGCTAACCCGGGAACCAGGGCAAAGTCCAGCCGGTTCAGCGGGAAAATGGGACAGGCGGCGGAGGGCTCGGCAATGCCAAATTTGCCGGGAGCGCAGTCCCGCGGGTATTGCTCGATGCGGCAGGCCGTGTAGGCGCCAGTTTCGGGAACGTAACGTGGCAGAGCCACCGCTTTGCGTGCCGCCAGCGCCGCTTCCAGCAACGGCAGAAGATCCAGTTCATCCGGCCGCGCCACGAAGAAGAGAATGGCGGTGGCATTGCACCAGACCTGTTGCCGTGCGAGGAGTTCGCAGGCGCGGAGTGAATCCTGTTGACGCCGAGTCCCCGCAATCTTCAGCAGGGCGGTGCGCATCCTATTACGCAACTCGGCCTTTAAGATAGCTCTGTCGGGGTCTATTGGTTCAGCGGGCATGTTCAAACCGATGTTCATTTTTCCGCCGGGGGCGGGGCCGCTCCCCGCAAAGCCTCGATTTGACTGCGCCACTTCTCCAGGCGCTCCTTGATTTTCTTTTCCGCGCCCTGCTCGGTCGGTTCGTAGTAGCGGCGCGCCGCGCCCAGATAATCCTGCGCCACAAAGTGTCCGGGAAAATCATGCGCGTATTGATAGTCTTGACCATGACCCAGGCGTTCCGCGCCCGTGTAGCTGGCGTCGCGCAAACGTTCCGGCACCGCCAGCGTCCGCCCGGAGCGGACGTCCGCCAGAGCCTTGTCAATGGCCAGGTAGGCGCTGTTGCTCTTGTTGGCGGTGGCGATATAGACGGTGGCTTCCGCAATCGGAATGCGCGCCTCCGGCCAGCCGGTGAATTCCGCCGCGGAATGCGCCGCCACCGCCAGCACCAACGCCATCGGGTCGGCCAGCCCCACGTCTTCCGCCGCGCAAATCAGGATTCGCCGCGTGATGAAGCGCGGGTCTTCTCCCGCCTCGATCATCTTCGCCAGCCAATAAAGCGCGGCATCCACGTCGCCGCCGCGCATGGACTTGATGAAAGCGGAAATGGTGTCGTAATGGCCGTCGCCGTCGGCGTCATAGACAATGGCCTTTTTCTGGATGCAAGCTTCCGCCACCGCCAGGTCCACGTGGATCACGCCATCCGGCTGCGGCGCGGTGGTCAGGGCGGCGATTTCCAGCGAGTTGAGCGCCTTGCGGGCGTCGCCATCCGCCACCTTGGCGAGGTGCCGGAGGGCGTCGTCGTCCGCCCGGACTTTCAGGTGGCCCAGCCCGCGTTCCTCGTCGGCCAGGGCGCGATGGAGCAATGCGAGCAGGTCCTCTTCCTGCAACGGTTGCAGTTCGAAAATCTGGGAACGCGACACCAGGGGCGAATTGACGAAAAAAAAGGGATTATGCGTGGTGGCGCCGATCAGCCGCACGACGCCGCTTTCGACATCGGGCAGCAGCACGTCCTGTTGCGCCTTGTTGAACCGGTGAATTTCGTCAATAAACAAAATGGTTGATTGCGCGGTGTTTTCGCGACGGTTGGCCGCGGCGGCCAGGACGCGCCGCATGTCGGCCACGTTGGATTCGACCCCGCTCAACCGCTCGAATTTGCTGCGGGTCTGGCGCGCGATAATCTGCGCCAGCGAAGTCTTGCCAGTTCCCGGCGGCCCGTAGAAAATGAGCGACTGAATGCGGTCAGCTTCAATGGCGCGACGGAGCAACATGCCCGGAGAGAGGATGTGCCGCTGCCCGGCCAATTCGTCCAGATTCCGCGGACGCATTCGCGCTGCCAGCGGTTGCCGCTCGGCGAAAGCGGCCGGAGCCGGCGGCGCTTCGGAGGTTTTGGTCTCTGGTGCG
>Ga0302320_10006412_pt1 | contig 26095 bp, 21 predicted proteins | sample Bog_T0_3_FD_202130 | JGI IMG/M metagenome (GOLD analysis project Ga0302320, IMG submission 202130) | Peat permafrost microbial communities from Stordalen Mire near Abisko, Sweden - Bog_T0_3 | ecosystem: Environmental > Terrestrial > Soil > Wetlands > Peat | place: Sweden: Abisko, Stordalen Mire... | reverse complement strand
GTGGCAATGATGGACGCTCAGGCCCAGGTGGCCTGCGACGTCGGCCAGCGAGGGCTGATGCGAGGTGTTGGCATCAAGGTAATGGATGGCTTGCTCGATGCGATGGTAGTCGCTGGATGGCATGGGGTGAGTCTGGCGCAATCGGCGATGCGGAGACACCCGATTCTTGCGGGGAAATGCGATGGGGGAGATAGGACCAATGAGGCCTATAGGTCCTCACGGCTAGCGCTCGAAGTCCCAGGCGAGGGAGTAGATTTCTGCGGCTGAGATTACGCCAGGGCTTCCGATGCGGCCGGGGTATTTTACGACCTCGATCTCGTAAGTGCCGGGGGCGAGACCGGTGAGGTAGATGTGCTGGACATTGTCCACAGCGCTGGTGCTGGAGGCGAGGAGGGTACCGCCGGGGCCGTACACGAAGAGGGCGAGCCGGTTGATTGTCTTTTGCCGTTGCTGCTTGTTCCAGGCCAGGGTGGTTATCAAATCTCCAGAGCCTCCGACTGAGATGAGATAATGGGTCACGCCATATGCCGTGGCGCTGCTCGTGACTCCGCTGTAGTCCCACGCGCGGGACACGGTGATAGGGTTGCCGGTCGCCAAGGGTGGATGTGAGGCGGTGGTTAGACCGGAGGCGGTGGGCCATTGCCGTCCACCGATCATTTCCTCGTAGGAATTGAAGATGTTCATGATGCCGGCGCCGTAGTGGTAATCGAGCGGGACGGAGGTCGAATGCGTCCAGCCGGAGGGCTTGACGGCGCCGGTGAGGAGCAGCGCCTTTACCGTGCGGGAATCGGCGGCGGCGACGGCGTTGATGCCCAGCCTGCGGGCTTCCTGGACGAGGATCGCGGCTGCTCCGGCGATGAGGGGCGTCGAGAAACTGGTTTCGACGGCGGGCGCGGTCAGGTCGGGTTTGCAGCGGCCATCGGCGCTGGGGCCGGTGCTAGATCCGCCCCCGTAGGCAGCGGCGCCGATGCCGTTGTAGCAATCGGCGGGGGTTAAGACGGGACCACCATCGCCCACGCCGGTGACGACGATGGTGCGGTAGCGGGCGATGTAATTATCGTAAGCAAGATCCTGTTCCGCGTTGTGAAGACCGAACCCGAAGCTCTGATTGAAGACGGAGGAAGTCGTGGCGGCGCCGGCCAGGATCACGGTGGGAAAGAAATCGGAGGTCTCGTAATTGTAAACGTGCTTGATGCCGGGAGCGATGCCGGTGTTGCCGCCGTACAAGTCCTCGGCGACGTCCCCTGCATGGCCGGATTCGCTGCCGACGGGGTTGGGCCAGGTGCCGGATGTGCCGACGGTGGAGCGCCAGGTAAAGAATGAATCGGGCTGGCCGGGGGAACCGGGGTTGACCTCAAATTGCAGGGGACTGGGGGCAGACTCAACCTGGGTCACCGTGACACCGGAGCCGGTGAGAGTTGGGTCCGCGACGAGAAGCTGCGGAAGGCCGATGGTTTCGAAATCCTGCTGGGTTGCGATCTGGGCCCAGGCGAAATCGGCGGTCAGAAAGGAGAAAACGCACAATAACAACAATCTCTGCATAACTGGAGTGGGAAAATCATTTCAAATTCGGAATAGGGCGCCCATGCGGGCACCAAGGATACGACTGGCCATGCCGATGGTCAAAGTGAGGAAGAGCATGGCCCATACCCCGAGCGCGCACGCGAGAAACCGGCCTTCGCCGAGCAATTGGAAAAGGGCGTAAATGGCCTTGGTGATGGGAAAATCAGTCGAGCGCTGGGCGAGGACGAGGGAGTCGGATACCTCGAGCATCGCGAAGGCGAAGGCCATGAGCATCCCGGCGAGGATATTGCCGCTGATAAGCGGGAGGGTGATCCTGCGCAAGGTGCGCCATGGGGTGGCGCCAACGCTCTGCGCCGCCTCCTCGAAGGTGACACTGGTTTGCTCGAGGCCAGCGACTACCGAGCGTGCCATGTATGGGAGGCGCCGGATGCCGTAGGCGACCACGAGGAGCAGGGTGGGATCGTGGAGGCCGGGATTCAGGCCCGCAAGCGGCTGGCCGGGTTGGCTGAGAGCGATGTAACCGAATGCCAGGACGAGGCCGGGAACCGCGAGGGGGAGCATGGTCAGGCCATCCAGCAGTGCGGCGCCGGCCTTCATCCGAGAGCGCTGGCGGGTGAGCACCCATGCGATGCCGACGCCGAGGACCACGTCGAGGATGGTTGCGAAGCCGGCGTAGCGGACGCTATTGCCAATGGAGGGCAGGGTAAGGGAATTACCGAGCGCCTCGTGGTAGTGGCCGAGGGTCCAGGCGGAGGGGAGGATGGTACCGTACCAGTCTTTTGCGAAAGAGAGGACGATGACGGCCACGTGGGGGAGGAGCGCGACCCCGGCAACCATCGCGAACAGCCCGGCGCAGGCCAAACCCTTCACCCCGGCGGCGTGCTGGGCGGCGCGGCCCGTGGTTGCGCGACCCGCGACGGGGACCGGGGCGCGGCCGAGCCAGAAACGGGTGAGCCAATAGATGCCCATCGCGGCCGCCAGCATGACGACGACCAGCGCGAAGGGCATGCCGTTACCGCCCAGTTCCTTCATGCCGTTGAAAATCTGGACCGGCAGGATACGGCTGAAATTGAACATGAGAGGGGTGCCGAGCTCCGTGAAGGCCCAGATGAAGACAATCGATCCGCCGGCGAAAATACCGGGCATCATGAGAGGTAGCGTGACGCGGACGAACTTGTGGAAGCCGGTGCAGCCGAGGTTTTCGGCGGCTTCCTCAAGGGCGGGATCGACGTTCGCAAGGGCGGCGGCGGCGTTGAGGTAGAGGATGGGATAGAGATGGAGGCCGTTGAGAAGGACAATGCCGGGGAATCGGGCGCGGCCAAGCCAGTCAATGGTGCGGTCCGGGGCGAGGAGGCCTAATGAATGCAGGAGTGCATTAACAGCGCCCATCTGGCCGAAAACGGCGATCATGCCGATGGCGCCGACGAAAGGCGGGAGAACCATCGGAGCGAGGACGAGGGCGGAGAGGAGGGGTTTGCCCGGAAAGTCATAACGGTCTCCGACCCATGCAAGCGGAAGTGAGATGACCAAGGCGATGAGGGTGCTGCCAACGCCCATGAGGAGGGCGTTCCAGAGCCCCTCAAGGTAAATCGGGTTGCGGAAGACCTCGGTCAGATAGGCAGACGAGAACCGGCCGTTCGGATCGATGAATGCGCCAAGGACGGACTCGAAAACAGGCCAGACGAGGAAGACGCCGAGGAAGAGCGCCGTCAGCAACAGGACGAGCCGGGAAGCGGACTTTGACACGAGGGGAGGAAGCCAGAAAGGGGGGCAAGGGGCGATGAAAAATGGGGGGAGGAACCGCACATGGACAGGAAGGAGAAAAGTGGGTGACCACGGATTTCCACGGATGGGACTGCGAGCAGACCTCCCAACGGGCGCGCAGGCGCGGAGGCACCCAGGGAAACGAAGTTTTTAACAAAGACTTCCAGCCTCGGCGGAATCCTGATTTCCTAGAATGTCCTGTGCAAATGAAGATTTACATCGACGGCGCTTATTTCCCTGAGTCCGAGGCGAAAATCTCGGTTTTTGATCATGGCCTTCTTTATGGGGACGGGGTCTTCGAGGGGATTCGCTTTTATAATGGGCGGGTCTTCGAGCTGGAGGGGCACATGGACCGGCTTTGGGATTCGGCAAAGGCGATCTGCCTGACGATTCCAATCTCGCGGGAGGAAATGACGGCGGCGCTGCTGGATACCATCCGGCAGAATGAACTGCGTGAAGGGTATGTGCGCCTCATCATTACCCGGGGCATAGGGAACCTGGGGCTTAACCCGGAGAATTGCCGGAGGGCGAGCGTCATCATCATCGCGGCGAGCATCGCGCTTTATCCCGAGGAACTCTACCAGCGGGGGCTGGACGTGATCACGTGCGGGACACGGCGGCCCTCCTCGGCGGCGCTGAGCCCGCAGGTGAAGTCGCTCAATTACCTGAACAATATCCTAGCGAAAATCGAGGCGATGCAGGCGGGCGCCGGCGAAGGGCTGATGCTGAACGAGCAGGGGTTCGTGGCGGAATGCACCGGAGATAACATTTTCGTGCTGAAACGGGGGACGCTGCTGACGCCGCCGATCTCCGCGGGCGGGCTGCGGGGCATCACGCGGGGAGTGGTGATCCAGATCGCGGCCAGCTTTGGGATTCCCGTCCTGGAGCCGGAAATGACCCGATACGATATCTATACTGCCGACGAATGTTTCCTGACTGGAACAGCCGCGGAGATCATCCCGGTGATCTCGCTGGACAGACGCCTGATCGGCTCCGGGAAGCCCGGACCGGAGACGGCCCGCTTTATTGCCCGCTTCCGCGAGTTGACACAATCCTCCGGTACGCCAATTTAGTAGATATAAGAACGCCACCTCACCCAAGTCCCGCCAGCCCCTGCGTTTTGCCAGGGGAAGGCCGGCTCACCCCGCATCGCCCGGAGGTCCTGCCATGATTTGCGACCTCTGTAAAACGAGCGAGGCAAGCGTCTTCCTGACGGAGATCGTCGAGGGGAAGATGAAGAAGGTGAACTTGTGCGACAGTTGCTCGAAGGCGCGCGGGGTGGATGATCCCACCGGGTTTGCGCTTGCCGACCTGCTGCTGGGGCTGGGCGCGGCGCAGGAGATCGAACGCGGCTCGGGGTCGGCCCAGCGGTGCCCGGGATGCGGGTTCAGCCATGCGGACTTCAAGAAAACCGGGCGGCTGGGCTGCGCGCAATGCTATGAGACTTTTGGCGAGGGGCTGAATTCGCTGCTCAAGGCGATGCACAAGGGAACCCATCACACCGGGAAGGTCCCATCGCGGATCGCGCGCCAACTGGAACGCGACAGTGCGTTCAAGAACCTGCAACGCGACCTGCTGAAAGCCGTGGCGGAGGAGAATTACGAGTCAGCCGCACAGATCCGGGACCAGCTCCGGCAGTTGGAAACCTCCCAGGACACCGCCTGATGAAAATCGAGACCGTACTGGCACATCCCAGCGATTGGCTGCGGGGCGACGGGCCGCACCATCAGATCGTGATCTCGAGCCGGGTGCGGTTTGCACGGAATCTGCGGACCCGCGCATTCCCGGGATGGGCTAAGAAGGCTGAGCGCTCGCAAATCCTTGAAGAGATCAAGCCGCGGGTCGATGAGCTGCCGGAGATGCAGGATGCTTTTTCCGAGTACATGCAGGAGCTGACGGCGCTGGACAAACAGGTGCTGGTGGAGCGGCACCTGATCTCCCGCGAGCAGGCGGCAAAGAACGCCGGCAGCGCGGTGGTGATCAACCGTAAGCAGACGCTCTCGATCATGATCAACGAGGAGGATCACCTACGGATGCAGGCGTTGCGGAGCGGATTGCAGCTCAAGAACGTGTTCAAGTTGCTGGACAAGGTGGACAGCGCGCTGGAGCAAAAGCTCGATTTTGCGTTCCACCCCCGGCTGGGCTACCTGACGGCGTGTCCGACCAATGTGGGGACGGGCATGCGGGCATCCGCGATGGTGCACCTACCGGCGCTGGTGCTGAGCGAGCAGATCAACCAGATCATCCAAGCGGTAAACAAGATCGGGCTGGCGGTGCGCGGGCTGTACGGCGAGGGCACGGAGGCGATGGGCAACCTTTTCCAGGTATCGAACCAGACGACGCTGGGGGAGAAGGAGGACGAGATCATTACGCGGCTGAATCAGGTGATCGAAAAGCTGATAGAACATGAACAGAACGCGCGGCAGCTGCTTTTGCAGAAGCGGTTGGGGACGCTATTGGACCAGATCGGGCGGGCATTCGGAATTTTGACGCATGCGCATTCCATGACCTCAAAAGAGGCCCTGAATCTGCTATCGTTCATGAAGCTAGGCGTTGACCTCGGCTTTTTCCCGGACGACCACCGTCCGGTGATAGACGAGCTCTTCATGGAGACCCAACCGGCGCATCTCCAAAAAAGCTCGCAACAAAAATTGCAAGTTGAAGAGCGGGATGCATTGCGCGCCGGGATTATCCGTGAGAAACTAAAAACGTTCCCTGAGCCGGATATCGGGCCAAATCCCGAACCGGAGGACGGGGGCAGCGAAAAGCCAGATGATGAATAACTTTACACCGAGAGCCCAGCAAGTATTGGCATTAGCCCGGAAAGAAGCGGACCGCTTCAATCATAACTACGTCGGGACGGAGCACTTGCTGCTCGGCCTGATCAAGCTGGGACAGGGGGTCGCAGTCAACGTGCTTCAGAAAATGGGGCTCGACCTGGAGACCGTCCGCATGGAGGTGGAGAAGCAGGTTGGGAGCGGACCGGAGACCAAGATGGTGGGAAACATCCCCTATACGCCGCGTGTGAAGAAGGTCCTGGCGCTGGCGGGCAAAGAGGCAAAGCAACTGAACCACTCGTACGTGGGCACGGAGCACATCCTCCTGGGCCTGTTGCGGGAAGGCGAAGGCGTTGCGGCGCGCGTCCTGAAAAACCTGGAAGTCGATATCGAGCGCACCCGCAATGAGATCCTCAAGGAACTCGACCCGAATTTCACCCCGCCGGAATCCGAGCAGGAGCCCGGCGGCGGCGGTAGCGGCGGCTCGCCCGAGTCCAAGCAGAAGGGCGACGTCAAGACGCCAGCGTTGCGTGCCTTCGGCCGCGACCTGACGGAGCTGGCCCGCAAAGGTGAGATCGACCCGGTCATCGGGCGGAAGAACGAGATCGAGCGGGTGATCCAGATTCTTTGCCGGCGCACGAAGAACAACCCGGTGCTCCTGGGTGAGGCCGGCGTGGGCAAGACGGCAATCGTTGAAGGGCTGGCGCAGGAAATCGGCGCGGGCAACGTGCCGGAGCTGCTTCGCGACAAGAAAGTCATCACGCTGGACCTGGCACTCATGGTCGCGGGGACGAAATACCGCGGGCAATTTGAGGAGCGGATCAAGGCGGTCATGGACGAGATCCGGCGGTCGAAGAACATCATTCTTTTCATCGACGAGCTGCACACGATCGTGGGCGCGGGCTCGGCGGAGGGGGCGATGGACGCCTCGAATATTATCAAGCCGGCGCTTTCCCGCGGGGAATTGCAGTGCGTGGGGGCGACGACCTTGAACGAATACCGGAAGTACATCGAGAAGGATGCCGCGCTGGAACGCCGCTTTCAGACCGTGAAGGTCGAGGCGCCGAGTGTGGATGAAACCATCCAAATCCTCCAAGGGCTCCGGTCGAAGTACGAGGCGCACCACAAGGCCCGTTACACGGACGAGGCGCTGGTATCCGCCGCGAAGCTTTCCGACCGCTACCTGACAGGGCGTTTCCTGCCGGACAAGGCGATCGATGTCATGGACGAGGCCGGCGCGCGGGCGCGGATCGGCTCGATGACACGGCCGCCGGATGTGAAGCAGATCGAGGCGGAGATCGAAACGATCCGCTCCGAGAAGGAGGGGACGATCAAGGCCCAGGATTTTGAGAAAGCCGCGGCATTGCGCGACTCCGAGAAACAGGCCAAGGAGAAGCTGGAACGCATCCTGGCGGAATGGCGCGAGTCCCGCGAGGAGAAGGAAGTCGTGGTCACGGATGACGACATCATGCATGTCGTCTCGAAGTGGACAGGCGTCCCGCTCCAACGGATGGAGCAGAAGGAGACCCAAAAGCTCCTGATGATGGAAAACGAGTTGAAGGGGAAGGTCATTGGCCAGGACGAGGCGGTGATCGCCATCTCCAAGGCGTTGCGCCGTTCCCGCGCCGATCTGAAGGATCCGCGCCGGCCTATTGGGTCGTTTATTTTCCTTGGCCCGACGGGTGTAGGCAAGACCTTCCTGGCGCAGACGCTGGCGGAGTTCATGTTTGGCGACCGCGAGGCGCTGATCCAGATCGACATGTCCGAGTACATGGAGAAGTTCACGGCCTCCCGGTTGATCGGCTCGCCTCCCGGCTATGTGGGCTACGAGGAGGGCGGCCAGCTCTCCGAGGCGGTTCGCCGCCGGCCGTACGCGGTGGTGCTGTTCGACGAAATCGAGAAGGCCCATCCCGATGTGATGCATCTGCTCCTTCAGATCCTGGAAGAGGGCAAGGTGACGGATTCGCTGGGGCGGAAAATCGATTTCCGCAACACGATCATCATCATGACCTCGAACGTGGGCGCGGAGCTGATCAAGAGGCAAACGAGCCTTGGCTTCGGCGCGGCCTCGCGGGACGAAGAGAATTACGAGATCATGCGGGACAAGATCCTGGACGAATCCAAGCGGGTCTTTAAGCCGGAATTCATCAACCGGCTCGACGATCTGATTGTTTTCCACACGCTGACGAAGCCCGACCTGCTGAAGATTGTGGACCTGGAGGTGGCGAAGGTCACCAAGCGGGTGCGCGCAAAGCGGATCGAGATCGTTCTCGACCAGGCGGCACACGACTTCCTCATCGAGAAAGGCTACGACCCCACCTACGGCGCGCGTCCGATGCGCCGGGCGGTTGAGCGTTTCCTCGAGGATCCGCTGGCGGAGGAAATCCTGCGCGGACACATCAAGGAAGGCGACACGGTCACCATCAGCGCGGAGAAGACGAAGCTTACTTTCAAGGTGCCGGAGACGGCGCAGCCTGCTGAGACCAGTTAGAGGGGTCTGCTGATCCATGATTAACGCAATTCGACTTCCGCGCCTGTTCCAGCGCCCGTTGCTGGATATCAAGCTGGGCTTTGCGCTGATGCGCGATGGGCGGGTGCCGTTGCGTTCCAAGGCGGTTGCTGTTTTGCTGGGGCTTGCGATCACGGGGATGGTTGAATTCCTGGAGTTGCCCGTCGAAGGGATTCTCTCGATGTTGCTGCCGATCCTCGGCGCGGTTGGCGATGTGGTGGTCGATGGGGCTGAACTGCTGGCGGGGCCGTTGCTTTTGGCGGGCGCGCTGCTGCCATTTGTGGCGCCGCGGCACATCGTCACGCAAATCCGCTCCGAGCGCGCCACGGGCGCACCGAAATCGCCGATTATCGACGTCTAGAAAGCTTCCCGCGGCCCCGAGACTCCAAAGGGGCGTAGACTGGTGATGAGCCGGCCGGGGTGCGATGTTGGATCGCTACAAAATGGCCGACGTTGCCACGGAACCCAACCTGACCAGGCGGCTGCCCTCTGCGTGGCGGCTTTTCATTATCGCGTGCCTTATCGCCTTCGCGATCAGCGCCGGGGTGTTCGTCTGGTTCACCCAGCGCTTGACGGGGCCGGTTGCCAGTGTCGCCATTGCGGAGAAATTCCGGGAATATGTGCCCACGGCGGGACCCACTGATGGGATCCTGGAGACGGCAACTTCGAGCGTGCCGGAGACTTTTACGCAGACCGATTCGGCATCGCTTTTCAATATCCCGCTCGGCACTACGGTCTCGGAGATCCGCGTGCCGGCGGTTTACCGCTATCACATCCAGCTCTTTGACCCGTGGAAATTGATTGTCAGCGGGCAGGTCTGCCTCGTCATGGCGCCGCAGTTCCAGCCGAGCCTGCCGCCGGCGATCCTCACCGATCAGATGGAGAAAAGCACCTCGAATGGCTGGCTCCGTTTCGATGGAGACGATGACCTGACCAACCTGGAACGGGGGATCACAGGGGAACTCGAGAAGCGGGCCAGTGACAAGGTGCATCGGGATTTCGTCCGCGAAGCGTGCCGGCAATCGGTTGCGGCGTTTGTGAAGACTTGGTTGATGAAAGAGGATTACTGGCGGCAGGATCGTTTCCACCAGATCGTGGTGGTGTTTCCGGATGAGGTGACATCAGGCGCTGGGTTGCAGGGTGGGGAGCAGGCGCCGACGGTTACGGTGGAGGCCCAATCAAAATCTTCGCAGTGATTGCGTGTTGCCTTCTGGACCGAGCATTCCGGAAGTCCGCGTCACCGATCATCGCCCGGAACGGCCGGAGCGTCAGGAACCCGCGCCATGATGCGGTCAAAGTCCTCCCATTTTCCGCGCGCCGCCCGATCCTCCACGCCAAGACCAAGCAACGGCAACGCCACGGCCGCTCGCAGTGCCCGAGATATCAAATCATCGAGGCTAATTTGCTCGCGCTCTGCCTGTGCAAGCACGGCTTCGTGCAAATCGTCAGGGATGGCGGCCTTTAGCGTAGTCATGATTGGTTATTCAAGAGTCGCAGAAACTCGCACGGTTGCAAGACGGCGACTCCATGGGCGATTGCGCCATGAACATGGCGAACGTTAAATGTCGTGATCAGCCGGGCTCCCGAGACCTCAGCCAGCCGTAGCAAAGGTTCGTCATCGGGGTCGGAAAGCCTCGGCTCCCTTGGTACTTCAAGCGACCAGCAATCCGATGCCAGGCAAATGGCGTTCAGGTACAGATCTACCTCAGCTAACGTCAGTCCGATTGTCCCGGCATTTCGCTTGAGCCCCTCCTCATATTCGAGCAGGAGGTGATTACTTAGCACCAGCCTCCATTCCCCACGGCGAAGGCGCTGCAATATCTCAAACGAAGCTCCACGCCTTGAAAGCAATGAGGCCAGGATTACATTCGTATCAAGGACGGCGCGTATCACTCATTGAATCCGCTGTACCAGGTTTCTCCCTGTCATTTCCGGGGGCTGGGGCTGGCCCAGGAGGGCGAGGAGCGTGGGGGCTACGTCGGCCAGGATGCCGGGTTCGACTTTGTAATTTGCGGCGTCGTCCGCGACGTAGATGAAATGCACCAGGTTGGTGGTGTGCGCTGTGTTGGGGGTGCCGTCGGGGTTGCGCATCAGCTCGCAGTTTCCGTGGTCGGCAGTGATCAATAGCTTGCCGCCGAGGCTCAAGGTTCGTTCTACCACCTGACGGACGGCGTCGTCGATGACTTCCACCGCCTTGATTCCGGCCTGGACCACGCCGGTATGTCCCACCATGTCCGTGTTCGCGAAATTCAGAATGACCAGGTCATAATTAGGCAGTAATTCGACCACCTTTCGCGTTACCTCGGGCGCGCTCATCTCCGGCTTGTAATCGTAAGTCGGCACATCCTTGGGAGATGGGATGATCTCGCGGTCCTCGCCTGGGAATTGTTTCTCCACGCCGCCATTGAAGAAGTAAGTCACGTGCGGGTATTTCTCGGTCTCCGCTATCCGCAATTGCTTGAGGCCGGCCTCACTCACCACTTCGCCCAGGATATGGTTGAGCGTTTGCTGGGTAAAGACGATCGGGCAACCATAAGTCGCGTCGTATTCCGTCAGTGTGAGATAATGGATCTTCGGCGTCACCTCGCGGTTGAAACCGTTGAAGTCGGGCCGCAAAAAGGCCAAGGACAATTGCCGGCCGCGATCCGCGCGGAAATTGAAGAACAAGACTACATCGCCGTCGCGGATCCGCTGCTCGTTGACATGCGAGAAGACCATTGGCTTGAGAAATTCGTCGGTCTCATTCGCGCGGTACCGCAGTTTCACCGCTTCGGAGGGTGACACCGCCGGCGCTTCACCGCGGCCCAGCACGATCGCATCCCACGCGAGCTTGTTACGCTCCCAACGCTTGTCGCGGTCCATGGCGTAATAGCGGCCCACGACGGTGGCAATGGTCGCACCGCTCTTCTCCAGCCCCTTGGCCGCGGTCTCCAGATATGCCGCCCCGCCTGTCGGCGAGGTGTCCCGGCCATCGGTGATGGCATGGACCATGATGTCCGTGACACCGGCCGCGCTCGCAGCGTTCGCCAAGGCGATCAAGTGCTCGATATGGCTGTGCACTCCGCCATCGGAGAGCAGGCCCAGCAAGTGGAAACGATGCCCTTTTGCCTGCGCAAACGCCTCCGTAAGCACCGCGTTCTTCTCGAGGTCGCCGTCCAGGATCGCCTTGTTGATGCGGGTCAGGTCCTGGTACACGATCCGGCCCGCGCCGAGATTGAGATGGCCCACCTCGCTATTGCCCATCTGGCCGGGGGGAAGGCCGACGTCCATCCCGCTTGCGCTCAGCGTGGCGCGCGGATATTTGGCGTATAGTTCATCGTGAAACGGCGTCTTCGCCAGCAGGGTCGCGTCGCCATTGGCCTCCGCGCGTTCGCGTCCGTCCGGGTTGATTCCCCATCCATCGCGGATGATGAGCACTACAGGTTTATGTGTGGGCATGCGTTATTTGGAGTTCGGGTTTGGGATCAGGAAAGGGGAAGGCTTTTTGTAGGACATATAGGACTTATAGGACCTATGTGTAGAGATTCGCGGCTTGCTCATAGCTTCTCCGCTGGCGGCTTCGCCAGGTCCCGCTCCTCTTCCTCCTCCTCGAGGATCTCCTCCTCGATCTCCCTCTTCATCCGGAGGGAAAGGAATGGCCGCAGGAAGCCGTAGAGCAGGTATGCCAGGAAGATTACCGCCGGCATCCAGTAATAGTTGAGCAGCGTGAACCCGACGATGAACACGATCGCGATGAACCGTGGAATCGACCGCGTCGTCTTCCAATTCAAGCCCTTGAAACTCGGGTACTGGAACCGGCTGAACATCATGAACGACAGGAAAATCAGCAGCGCCGGCAGCACCCACTTCCACCGGCCCAGGTCGTGCTCGCTTTTGGACATCCAGAGCATGAAGAGCGTGAGCGACGCAGTCAGGCCCGCCGCGGCGGGAATGGGGAATCCGCGGAATTCCTTCGATGCGGCCGATGCATTGTCCGCCGCGAGGCAATTAAACCGCGCAAGCCGCAGCGCCCCGCAGAGCAGATAGAGCGACGCCACGATCCACCCCAACGTCGGGAACTCGATCAACACCACCTTGTACACCATGAGCGCCGGCGCGACACCGAAGGAGACGATATCGGCCAGGGAATCGAACTCACGCCCGAACGCGCTCTCGTGCCCACCCAGCCGGGCCAGGCGCCCATCCAGCGCGTCGCAAATGCAAGCGGTCAAAATGAGCAGGATCGCCAGTTCAAATCGCTCGGCAGCCTGCGTCGGGTCCACGTTTTGCAACAGCGCGCCCTCGACGATCTTGAGTACCGCAACGAATCCGCACAGGAGGTTCCCCGCCGTCATGAGGTTTGGCAGCAGGTAGATGCGCGGGTTCTGCGCCTCGGTCAACCGCCGCTCGTCATCTTCGCTCATGCCGCCCCCTTCTTTAACCGGGCCACGACTGTCTCGCCACCCTTGACCCGGTCACCCCGTTTCACCGTGATCTCGCTGTCGAGCGGCAGATAAATCTCCGTCCGGGAGCCAAACCGGATCATGCCGAACCGTTCGCCTTTCTCCACGCGGTCCCCCATCTCCGACCACGCGACGATCCGCCGGGCAATGGCGCCGGTAATCTGCCGCACGACGAGCGTTGTTCCCCCGCTGCGGAAGGCCCACGTGAAGCTCTCATTGACCACCGAGGCCTCCGGGTTGCGCGCATCCAGGAATTTTCCCGGGTAATGCCGCCGGTAAGTCACCTCTCCATCCATCGGGGAGCGGTTGGTATGGACGTCCACGACTGAGAGGAAAATGGCCACGCGCAGCATCATGCCATTGATCACCTCCGTCTCCCGCTTCTCGACGATCTCCACCACCACCCCATCCGCCGGCGCAACGACGGCCAGAGGATCCGCGGGCGCCTGGCGATCGGGATCGCGGAAGAAGTAGAATGTGTACAATATCAGCGCGAGCCCCGGCAGCGACGCCACCGGGTTGATCAAACCAAACAAAATTGTGACCGCGGCCAGGACCGCAAATATCCAGCGGGCCTCCCGCAGCGTCTGAAGGCGCATAAGAGGCGGGCAACATACGCGCGCGGCGCGAAGTCCGTAAAGCGATTCCCGTACGTGGACGGTTGCGAGGAATAGGAATGGCGATGAGGGCGCAGAAAAAAACCCATCTAAAATGGTTTGAATTGGCTTGAATCGGTTTGAAACAGGCTTGAATTGGCTTAAATTTTCAAGGGAGTTCGAGGGTTCCAAAATGGCGTGGGTTAGCGTTCGGCGAGGGTTTTCGGGTGATATGAGACGAACGTGAAATGAGAGAACTGAGGGGATATTTGCATATTAATGAGCATATGTAAAACGAAAGTTTCTCGATTTGACAAATATTTTGCAGACCACTGCGCCCGATGCGTCTCCCCCTAGACTAGGCTCTCACCAAACCTGGAAACCTGAAATCAGGAACTCGTCATCCGAACATCTCGCCATCGTGGCCCCACATTGCGGCCCTGACATCCGTGAAGACCACATAAGTCCGCTCTCCGGGTACACCGAGGTGTTTCGCGGCCAACTCGCATAGCGAGGCAGCCAGTCCCTGAACCCCCTGGGCGGGAAAGCCGATGCTCTTCAGCTCGAGGAATGCCGCCGGAGCATGCGTCCCGGCAAAGAGGATGGGTTGTCCATGTTCGATCTTTACCATGACATATTCCTCCGGCTTTCCGGTGCCGTCGGCGACGGTTTTTGACGCCTCTTTTACGAACGATCTTTCGGCCAGCGTAGAGATCTGAGCATTGGTCCCGATGGAGAGGTATGGCATGCCTCCATGCATCTGCTTTTCCGCGTGGGCCTGCAAGCCGGCGTGCTTGTTCAAGTTCAGGTTCAAGTACACGCTGGCGCGCGGGGACGCATACCAACCGCCCGCTTGCCCTCCTCTCCCACACACCCTATCTTGTCATCCATGCAAGCCACCGCATCCATATCGGGAGAAACGACCATGAGGGAACTACTGGAGATTTCCCCCGGCGCCCAGCGCTCCCTTTTCCGCCGCTACCACATCGGCGGATGCGCCTCCTGCGGGTTCCGTCCCGAGGAGACACTAGCCCAGGTGTGCGCGCGCAATGAAAACCTGCAGGTCGCCGAGGTGATCGATTACCTCCTCACCGCGCAGGAGGAGGACCGCCAGATCCAAATCTCCCCCGCCGAACTGGCCGAGGCGCTCCGTGACGGCGCCGCCCGCATCGTCGATGTCCGTACCCGTGAGGAATTCGAGGCGGCCCGCATCGAAGGGTCCATTTTGCTCACCCAGGATGTGATGAACGAAGTCCTCGCCCAGTGGGACCGCTCCGGGCTCATCGTTTTCGCCGATCATAAAGGGGCGCGCTCGATGGACGCCGCCGCTTTCTTTGCCGGCCACGGTTTCGCTGGCGCCCGTGCCCTGCGCGGCGGAATCGATGCCTGGAGCCAGGAGGTCGATTCCTCGATTCCCCGTTACGATCTCGAATAAAATGAGCGATTCACTCCAGCAGCGCATCCAGGAAGCCATCGCCAACCCGAAAAACGTCGGTGAACTAACCGGCGCGGACGCGGTCGGGACCGTCGGCAGCCCGGATTGCGGCGATATGCTCCGGATGTGGATCAAGTTTAAGGATCAGGATGGCCGGCGTGTCATCGACCGAGCCACCTTCCAGACTTTTGGGTGCGAGACCGCCATCGCGGTTGCCAGCGTCGCCACCGAACTGATTTCCGGCAAGACTGCCGAGGAAGCGCTGAACCTCTCCGGCGCTGACCTGAGTGCGCCCCTGGGAGCGCTGCCGCCGATGAAGATCCATTGCGCCCAATTGGTCGAGGGGGCACTGCGCTCGGCCCTGGCGCCGGAACAAGCCATCCCCTCCCCTGCCCCGGCCACGGCCGGCGCACCAACCCTCTTTGACCAGCTCGGCCTCGGAGTCGAGAAGCACGTGAAAGTGGTCCTTCACACCAAACCCTCCTGATTTCAACTCCATGCACGAAAATACTGAGCGCACCCTTACCCGCGATTGTCCCGCCATCCAGATCCCGGCCGGCAATACCATCGTCCTTCACGCCGGGGACACCGTCTTTATCACCCAATCCCTTGGCGGCAGCTACACCGTCGCCACGGAGATGGGGCTTGCCCGCGTCACGGCGCAGAATGCCGACGCCCTCGGCATTGAGGTCGCCGCCGAAGCCTCGGCCGAAGCGCCTCGTGCGGACACGCCCATCGACGAAAAGCGGGTTTGGGACCAACTCAAGACGTGTTATGACCCTGAGATCCCGGTCAATATCGTGGACCTCGGGCTGATCTACGATTGCCTGATTACGCCGCGCAATGGCAACGGCGCACTGGTCAATGTCAAGATGACCCTGACCGCCCCGGGCTGTGGGATGGGCCCCGTGCTTGCGCAGGAAGCCAAGGCGAAGATCGAAGCGCTCCCCGGCGTGGATGAAGCCGATGTGGAACTGGTTTGGGATCCGCCGTGGAACCAGGCGATGATTTCCGAGGCCGGGAAGATGCAGTTGGGGATTATTTAGAGAAATTGGAATCAAACGCGGTCGATGGAGGGATCGATCCCTGCGGTTCTTTCAAACATGATTCAAGATTCCAACCCTACCGAGCCCGGCGCCCAGCTCCGGCCGGATGACCTTCGCCGTCGCTTTAAGATCGCACGACCTGAAACGGACAAGGGCCTGCCGCACATTGGGCTGGTGGGCGATACTTACACCGTCCTGCTATCGGGTGCGGATACGAACGGACGCTACTGCCTGATTGATATGCATATCCCCCCGGGCGGCGGGCCGGGGCTGCATCGCCACGATTACGAGGAGTCATTCACCCTGCTGTCAGGTGAGATCGAGGCCACCCATCGCGGCGAGAAATCGGTCGTGCGCGCGGGCGAAACGCTTCACATCCCGGGGAATGCACCCCACGGCTTTAAGAACGCATCGGCGCACCCGGCGCGTTTATTGTGCATTTGCGCGCCGGCCGGCCTGGAAGAGTTCTTCGCGCAGGTTGGCATCCCCGTGGAGACCCGCATCAGCCCGCCTCCCAAGCTGGATGATAGGGACGAGAAGGAGTTCATTGAAAAGGCCACGGCGCTTGCGCCCAAATATCATACGGAGCTGCTCAAGCCGGGGCCGGGATGAGTCGGGCGCGGCCCTGACGCTTCGCTCTCGTGAATGATATTCCGGGAATAATTCCGGATCGCGCCCGCGCCATTCAGACGGAACTTCATCGGCTTTGGACAGCTACACTAATACGGAAGCCGCAGTGGATGAGGCGCCCTTTTGGGGTAGTGGCGCTTAGTTAAGGAATCTACAGAGTAAAGCCGATCATTATGACAGGCTTCTTTGCCGTCCCTGCGGGAGTTGCAACCGTTTCTCCGCGCAATCCAGGGGCTAAAGCCCCCGGCTATTGTCGGGTCGTCCCTGCGGGACTCGGCAGAAGTATTTGGTGATCAATGTTTCATACATTAACTAAGCGCCATTACCCTTTCAGGGCTTGCCCATTGGTGGGTCTGTGACCCAGGGTTGCGCTCGTTCCTCGCTACACCCTGGGCTGGCTTGGGGCGGGCCTTTGGCCCTCAGAGAGCCCCGTTGCCCGGGCTTGGGCCTCATCGACCGGTTATCCGGGCTTGGCCCTCTGGCAACCAGTTGTTCGGGCTTGGGCCTCATCGAGCCGGTTATCCAGGCTTCGGCCTATGGGAACAAGTTGTTCGGGCTTGGCCCCTCAGCGAGCCGATTTTCCGGGCTTGGGGCTCTGGGAAGCAGTTGTTCGGACTTGGCCCTCTGGGAGCCGGTTTACCCGCTTTGGCCCTTAGGGTGTACGCGACTGGAGTCTTCCGGTATCAGGCATCGCTCCGCCGGCGGCGGCGGGATCGTTGCCAGACGCAGAGCATTCCCATGCCGGAGAGCATCATGGCCCAGGTGCCCGGCTCGGGGACGGCAGTCAATTGCAGATCGACGTCGTCGCCGGCGGCGGCATTCCCGTTGGCATCCACGTTGTACAGAATATTGAAAACGTACCCATTGGATGCCGTGATCTGGCCGCCCTGCGCAAACTGCCCGCTGATGTCGCCCGTGGTAGCGGTTCCGCCATTGATCAGGATATAGATGAAACCTATGGCCTGCTGCACGAAGTCGCCATCCAGGTTCAATTTCAGGGTCGCGCCGTTGAGGCTGAGCAGGTCGCCGGGTGCGAGTGCAAGCTGATCGCTGCTGCTTGCGCCGAGGCGGATCGAGAAGAAGGAGGTCGAGTCGAGCGAGACCGCCCCACTGGCCGTCAAAGTCCCACTGTCCGCGGAATTCTGGGTGCTGAGGCCGGGCGCCAGCGTGCCGGCGGTAGTCACGCTTACCGCGCCCACCGAACCATTGCCGGAGAGTTCGCCGCCGGTCACCTGGATCGTGGCCGCGTTATTGAACAGGCCATCGACCTCCAGATTTCCCGTGGGGTTCACGGTGGCGGAGGAGCTCCCGGAGAGAGAGCCGCTCACGATGAGCGAACCCGCGGAGACGACGGTGGAACCGGTGTAACCGCTATTGGCGGTGAGAATCTGGCTGCCGGGGCCGAGCTTGGTCACCCCGCCCGCGCCGCCGATGGCCAGGCTCGAGGAGAGTGCGCCAAAGCGGTCGTAAATGAGGGTGCCATTGTCCGTGATGCCGCTGGAGGTGGTAATTGTGCCATCATTGCCGGTGGTGCCATTGCCCAGTTGCAGGGTCCCGCCGGAGTTAATGGTGGTGGAACCCGTGTAGGTATTGATGGCCAGCAGGGCCTGGCTGCCGGGACCCGACACTTGCACGTTGCCGGCACCGCTGATGACCACGCTCGAGGAGAGCGCGCCAAAGCGGTCGTAAATGAGGGTGCCATTGTCCGTGATGCCACTGGAGGTGGCGATTGTGCCATCATTGCCGGTGGCGCCGTTGCCCAGTTGGAGGGTCGCGCCGGAGTTAATGGTGGTGGAACCGGTGTAGCTATTGACGGCCAGAAGGGTCTCGCTGCCGGGACCCGAGACCTGCACATTCCCGGTGCCGCTGATGACCAGGCTCGAGGAGAGCGCGCCGAAGCGGTTGTAAATGAGCGTGCCATTGTCCGTGATGCCGCTGGAGGTGGTGATCGTGCCGTCGCCGCCAGTGAGGCCATTGCCCAGTTGCAACGTCGCGCGGGAGTTGATCGTCGTCGGGCCGGTATAAGTTTCCGCGCCCAGCAGCGTCAGGCTTCCGCCGCCGGCGCTGTCCAGTACAGTGAGTCCCCCATCGGTGCCGGTGCCGGAATGGAGAAGGGGCTGGGCGACGGTGATATTAAAGCCATTGGTGTTGACGAATGCGCCCCCGGTACTCACATCGGCGGTTAAAGTCGTAAACAGCGGGAGGAAACTCGAACCGGTAGGATCACTTGCCAGGGCCTTCAGCGTACCGCCATTGAAAATCAATGTAGTGACGCTGCCCGCACCGCCGCCGCCAGGGTACGTAAAATCCTGGACCGCCAGAGTGCCGCCATTGAGATTAACCGTGTTGTTCCCGACAGTGCTTCCCTCGCTCTGGTATAAGTCATAAGCGCCATTGACGGTGAAGGATCCCAAACCCGAAACGGTCTCGGAGTTCCCCCCACCCACCCGCGTGGTATTGCCCTCCTGGAAGCCGCCCACCGTGACGCTGGCGGTCCCCGTCACCAGCAGGGTGGCGGCGCCCGGATAGGCTGCGCCGCCAGCACTGTCGACGATCAGTATTCCAGGGGTGTTCACAACGGCATCATCATCGAAAGTGATACCGTCGGTGCCGTTGGCACCCGTAAGAACGATGGTCCCGGTCAAGCTGCTGGTGCCGCCGATCACCAGGATTCCCTGGTTGACGGTCGTCGTTCCCCCATAGCTGGCCCCGCCGACACCGAGGCTGCCAAGGGTCAAGGTATTCGAGCCGTTCTTGATCAATCCTCCCAGCCCGCCCAGATTGCCAGTGTAGGTATCGTTTACACCGCTTGAGTTTCCGATGGTCAGGGTCACGGCTGTTCCCGATTGATTTGTCAGGGCGAGATTTTGTGCTCCTGTCAATGCGGAAAAGGTCACGGCTCCAAGGGTGCTGAAGTTGATGACCCCGCCCTGGTTGTTGTAATAGAGCGTGCTGTCCTGCAGCGCCCCGGCGTTCTGCAATTCCAATTCCGATGCGAACGATGCGTTCGAGCCGGTAACGGTCGTTACGCCGGTGAACGTGTTGGCGGCCGTAAGGATCAGCAGCCCGCCTCCGAATACATTCAGGTTTCCAATCGCGGGGGCCTTCGTGCCGGTCAAGTCGCTGATAGTGCCGGTAAAGGTGCTGATGCCGCCGGCGCCCCCTACGTTCAATGTGGTCGAGGTGCCGGAACCCACCGTGTTGCCCAGCACGATATTGGTGCCTACCGAGGTGCTCGAATTCAGCGATGCGATGGTGGGATTGAGGCTCGTAAAGTAAACATTCGAGGTTCCCGCTGCATTGGCGATTGTAAGCCCGCCATTGGCCGCCGTCGGATTACCTAGCGCGTAATTGTTCGCAACCGTCAGGTTGCCGGCGTTCAAGGTGGTGAGGCCGTTATAGCTATTCGAACCGGAGAGGGTCACGTTGCCGGGACCGTTGAGGGTCAGCGCGAGACTCACTCCATTGGTCGCCGTCCCCGCGTCGGTAATGGTGCCGCTAAATGTGGAAGCACTGCTATTATTCAAGGTCAGCACCGCCGTTCCCGTCGAGGAGGTGATGATACCCGTCGAGACGCTACCATCCGAAAGGCCGCCCACCGCCTGCGAGTTGCCGTTGAGATCAAAGGTCCCGGTGCCACTCACTGTGAGCGCGCCCGTGGCCAGCAGCGATCCGCCGCTGCCCAGTTGCAGAGTACCGGCATTGACAACGGTGCCTCCATCGTAGGTCTCTGCATTGGTAAGGATCAACGCCCCTGTGCCCGATTTGGTCAGGGTATCGCCGCTGCCCGCCAACGAGTCAGCGATCACTCCGGACACCGTCAAGGGGGTAGCCGGGCTGTTATTCACCAGCCAGGTCTGGCTGTTACCGAGGTCGATGTTCGCGCTGATCGTTTGCGCTGCGGAGCCGGGCTGGACTACCAACCCGGTTCCGGCCGGGTAGCTGTTCAGGCTGGAATCGACGAAGCCATTGGCCGCATTGATTGTCAGCGCGGAGCCGGTGCCATCGGCCAGGGTGATCGAATTGCTCGCGGCGCTGGTGCCCGCGCCTGTGAAGTTCAGGCTGTTGATGGTGTAATTCCCATCCAGCGTCTGGGAAAAATTCGTCGCGCTGTTTGCCGTCAAGAACACATTACTGGTCGCGCTCAAGGGAGTTGTCTGTGCGGAGCCGGTCGCGGAAGTGGCAAAATTGGACAACGTTCCCCACGAACTGGTTCCCCCAGTCCAATAGTAATTGGGAGTATTGAGGGTGAGATTCAGGACAAGGGTGGTTCCGGAGGAAGTGAGGCTTAGCGCGTAGCTTTGTCCTCCGAGGGTCAGCCCGGTGGTGCCGAGCCAAAAGTCCGCCCCGGGGGTAATGCCACCGGCCACCAAGCCGCCGTTCGGGTCGCTCACCAGGGTGTAACTGCTGGCCGGCGTATTGGTGTCAAGGTCGGTAATGAATATCTTCCCGCCATCGGCTCCGAACGCCGTGACGCCATTATTGACCACCAGTTCGTTGGATCCGGCGCTGCCAATGTCAAAATACAGGCCGGCCGCGCTGGATGCCCCACCGACGGTGAGCACCGTTCCCGTTCCAGCGGCAATCGTGGAGTTCAATGTCAAGGTATCGAGCGTATCGGAATCAATCGCCTGGAGGATGAGCGACGAACCGCCGCTCAACGTGAGGGTCGCCCCGGTGGTCCCAAGATTGATGTTCCCATTCCCGGTGAGCGCCGCAACCATCGTGGCAGCGCTCGAGACGGTGATCACCGTATTGCCGAGCGATGAACCGGTTTTAAGCGTCAGAGTCCCGGCCGTGACGGCCGTAGGGCCTGTGTAAACATTCGATCCGCCGAACGTCAGCTTGCCGGAGAGAAGGGTGACGCCGCCAGTAAAGGTATTGTTACCATTCAAAGTGAGACTGCCGCCCGTCTGCGAGGTCTCGACCGTGAGGGCTCCGGAGCCGCCATTGCCGATGGAGCCGGCGTAGGTGACCGCATTCCCGTTTGTATCAATGGTGCCGCCCCCGGAGGCAAGGGTAACCCCCGCCGTCCCGATGGAGGTCAGATCGCCCGAGCCATTGCCGGTAAAGGCGGTGGCATATTGCAATGTCCCGCCGTTGAAGGTCACTCCGCCGTAATCGGCGCCGCCTAGGGCATAGATTCCGTTGATGTTCAAGGTGCCCGTGTCCAGCGTGGTGCCGCCAAAGTAGCCGTTCGGGTAGGTCAGCACGACAGTCCCCGTCGCCAGTTGCTGCGCGTTGGCCGTCCCGGCGCCCGAACCCGGAACCTGTCCCAGCACATTTTGGTTCGCGCTCGAGGCCGGGATTCCGACGATCAGCCCGCCGTTTCCGCTGATGTTTCCATCCACCGTCATCGTATCGCCCGCCAGTTCCGCCAACCCGCCTCCATCAACGCCAAGGGAAATCGGCCGCGCATTGGCTCCGGCTCCATTATCCAGGGTAAAAGTAGCCGCCCCAAAGATCGTTCCCCCGTTCACAAAGGTGGTCGCGCCGGTCGCGGCGTTGCCGAGGCCGCCATCGACCTGAATATCCGTAACCCCGCCGTCAAGATAGGTCGAACCCGAGTAGCCATTGGCGACGGTCCCGTAGTTGACCGTTCCCGGCCCCGACTGCACGATCGAACTTCCGGCCTTTTTGCCATCCGAAATAGCGCCCGAGAAGACCATCATGCCCAAGGTGTCGTTCTGGACGATGGAAAATGAACCGGCGTTGGTCGAAGAACGCTCGCCCGGCTGCAGGTCGCCCGCAGTAGAAATCGGGACATTGTTCGCGCCGACATTCGGCGTCACCAGCATGCCTTCAACGTCCGTGATGTACGTGACAGCGAGAGCCGCCCCGGGCACATTAAACCGAAGCGCGCCGACACTGAGGGTCGTACGATTGGTGGCCGTGCCAATGATGTCAATCAGCCCGCCAGCCGGCAATGCACCGCCATTGTCGATCACGTAGGCGCCGTCCCCCGCCGTGCCGCCCGTGCCCTGTGAAGCCCCGATCAGGCTGAAAGGGGTTGAACCGGAAGCAATGGCCCAGTCATACAAGCCCACCGTCGCGTAGGTGATGTAATCGGCATTCCCGCCGACGGCGGAGTTCAACACCGTGTTCGCCGCACCGCTGGTCGTGGTGATGGTTCCCACACCGGCCACCAATCCCGTGCCCGCCTGCCCCGCAGTCGTAGTCACCGAATTATTATAGGCCGGCCCATTCAGTTGCAGAATCGATCCGACGCCATAAGTGATCGCGCCCAGTGCCACAGTCGCGGAGCCCGTGGCGTTTACCACTGAGGTACCGCCGCTCAATGTGGTGCCGGCGAAGGCCTGCGTGTTCGACGCGCTGGCGCCAGTGATCGTCAATGTGCCGCCCCCGAGGGTGAGGGGCGACGACGCGCTGATCATGTTGGTCGTCGGCGCGCCTCCGGCTGTGTAGTTCAGGGTCAGCGTCCCGTCATTCACGGTGGTTCTACCCGTAAAGCCGTTTAGCGAGGCTAGAGTCACCGTCCCCGGGCCGTTCAGCGTGATGCCCCCGGCGCCGGTAATCGGCCCGGCGAGCACAAGGTCGCCACCGGATGCGACCGTCAGCGTTTCAGTCGCCGGCTCAGAAATGGCGTTATCGATAGTCTCGGTGTTCGTGCTGCTGTCGAGGATGCTGCCGGTTAACTCAAAGGCATTCCCCGTGGTCGTGTAGCTGATCGCAGGCGCATTGAAGGTAATGCCTGCCAAAAGGAAGGCGGCGCTCGTCAGCGAGTCGGTCAGTGTTGCCGTCCCCTGGATGTTTGTGTTTGTGAACACCAGCGAATCGCCGCTGGCGACCGGCCCCGTCCCCGTCGAGTACGCCCAGTTGGTCGCCGTCACCCAGTCGGTGCTCGCTCCCCCACCGGTCCACGTATCGACCGATGCGGCAAGCGCCTGCGTATTGAAGCCGCCAAGGGAAAAAACGGCGAGCGCAAGCGCCGAGACGCGGAATGTGAATTCCGGCACTTTGCGAACCGCCCTTAATGATAATGTTATACCGTAAGTAATAATATTAGCTTTGGCAGAAGAACGAGAGAACAAACGGGACAACAGACGGGGTTTCATAAGGCGGGAATCAGGGCTAGGGGAACAAGCGGAGCGTGGGATCTACCTGGGGACAGATAGCGCTATAAACTTATTTTCCTTACGGGGTGGGTTGACTGGGCGTTGGAGTTTCTGGGGGTAAGTGCTGCTTCTCTCTGAAAATCAAGCCCTTGGAGATAAAAGTATTCTCCAAGTCGCTCGCTAATCGATTGAGTTTTCAGAGCAAAATCTCTGATGAACGTATTGTCGCACGGGTTGTCTGGACCTCAAGCAAGTCCGATAGACAAATAAGCTCATCCATAGGACAAATAGACTCATTTTTCGTTCGGCCGCTCCTCCCAAGTTCCAAATTCGATGCCGTCCGGTCCCACCGTGCGCAAAGAGCTGTGAAGCCGGAAGATAACTACAGTAGCCGGTAACGCGCGAGGTCCTGCGAGTCCACAATTCCGATGGGCCGGTTCCCTTCATCGACCACCACGAGATCGTCAATGGCGTGCTGCTGGAGGATGCGCAGGACTTCCGCGGCAAGGTGATCCCCGACGATGCGGATGGGGTTGCGGGTCATGAGGTCGCCCACCCTTTTCTCCATCAAATCGGGGTCGGCCTGAAAGTGGCGGCCAAAGTCGCCATGGGTGAAGACCCCGGCCAGCTCCCCCGTCTCCAGCGTGATGACGGCGGAGCCCGCCCGCCGGCTGGCCATCTCGAGAATGGCATCGCGCACGCTGCTGGCCGGCCGCACGATGGCCATGCGGTCGCGACCGCGCATGATCTGGTGGACCTTGAAGAGCAGCGTGCGTCCGAGCCGGCCACCGGGATGGAATCGCGCGAAATCTTCCTTCTGGAAACCGCGCGCCTCGAGCAGGACCATCGCCAGGGCATCGCCGAGGACCAGCATGGCGGTGCTGCTGGAGGTGGGGGCAAGCTTAAGCGGGCAAGCCTCCTCGCTCACATGGACGGCAAGGTGGACGTCGGCATTGATGGCGAGGAAGGAATGGGAATTGCCGGTCATGGCGATCAGCTTGACGTCGAAGCGCTCGAGCGCGGGGACCAGTGTGATCAACTCATCGGTCTCCCCAGAATAGCTCAAGGCAAGAACGATGTCGCCATCCGCGACCACGCCGAGGTCCCCGTGGAGCGCGTTGAGCGAATTCAGCACGACGGCGGGGCAGCCGGTGCTGGTCAGGGTGGCGGCGATTTTTTCCCCGATATGCCCGCTCTTGCCCACGCCCACCACGACGACCTTGTTGCGCTTTTCCATGGCGGCGATCATCAGCTCCACCGCCCGCACGAACGCGCCATCCAGCCGCTCCCGCACCTCACGGATCGCGGAAATCTCGATCTCGAATACGCGTTGGGCTTTTTCCAGAAAATCCACTGACGAAGATGGTGCTGCCACCGGGGGTCGGGGCATGGGGTTTGGGAGTTTGATGATTGCTGATCCAGTGTTGCAGATAGCGGGGGGTCGCGTGCCTGCAGCGCCACGTGGAGAATCTCCGCGTTCCCGGGGAGGATCAAGCCAAAGGTTGCGGGGCCGCCGGAGGCCTTTGTGTTTACTCCTGGGTCTGGAACTGGACGAGAAGGTTGGCCAGTTGGTCCAGCGCCTCCCGGGCGTCGGGGCCGTCGGCGCTGACGATCATCCGCGAACCGCAATCGAGATTGGCGCTCAGGACGTCCAGGATGCTTTCCGCGGAGTATTCCCCGCCGTCCTTCCGTATGACGATGGTGGATTTGAACTTGCGCGCGCACCGCACAAATTCCGCCGCCGGCCGCGCATGCAGCCCCAGTTCGTTTAAAATAGTCAGTTCCCGATCCATGAGAGCGCGCAGAGAATAGGTGAGTATACCGGGGGTTCAATCATTTCGCACGGCGGATGCCATGGAATCTTCAGCCGGGCCGCGAACGGCCGCATGCCTCCCAGCTTCCGAAGCTATCTGCAGAGAGAAACCATTATGAAAACGCTCATCACCTTTGCGACCGCCGCCATGCTGGCCGGTTCGTCCTTTGCCCAAGGGAATAACATATCCGCTCCCGTCGTGCACCGCCGCGCATTGCCGCCGGTGAATCCGTCCCAAGCTGAAGGCGGTCTCCAACGCGGAGCCCGGCTCGGCAACCCACTGGAGATGTTCAGCCCCTTCGCGCCCGCGGAGTACGGGGATGGCCAGGAGTATGTGACCCCGCGCGATGAAAATACCGGGATCAACCCGGGCCACGGGGCCAATCGGCCTGCGCCAGTAGGCCTGCGGCTGTTCACGGTCGTCTTCTAGCCCCCATAGGGGTGTCTTCGAGACCCCATAGGGGTCATAGGGCCTATAAATAA